>ERZ1090865.391-NODE-391-length-26209-cov-12.286954_pt1 | contig 26209 bp, 24 predicted proteins | sample MGYA00478478_ERZ1090865 | MGnify/ENA primary metagenome ERZ1090865 (study PRJEB33644, sample SAMEA5815715) | chicken gut metagenome | biome: Chicken; feature: Gastrointestinal Tract; material: Caecum | place: Ireland | collected 2019-01-01 | study: A study of the... | reverse complement strand
TTTTATTTTTTGGAGCCGAAACGGTATTCGGTGCCGTTTTTCAGCCGTTCAATGTTGGACCGGTGCAGCCAGATCACCATGGTCGCCATGATCACACAGCACAGGGTATTGAAGATCACGGTAGGTACATTGGCGCCGCATACCAACCAATAAATCAGTGTCACGACCGGAAACAGGGCTGCTACCATGATGCTGCCCAAAGAAACAATGCGGGAAAAAGCAAACTGGACAAGGAACACCAGCAGCAGAATGCCACAGACAACAGGACTGATGGACAGTGCCGCTCCGGCGCCGACCAGCACGCATTTTCCGCCCTTGAAGCCGAAATACAGCGGCCGGCTGTGGCCAATCATGCAGAAAATCGCCGCCAGATACGCGCCACACACCGGCGCAAGAAGTGCGTCGTTTCCGATCAGGGAAGCAAACAACAGACGTCCCAGGCTGGCCGCCGCCACGCTCTTGCCCACGTCTCCGATAATGGTAAACACCGCCGGCAATTTGCCGTAGGTGCGCAGAACGTTGGTCATACCCGCATTACCGCTTCCGTGGGTACGGACATCCTCATTGAACATTGCTTTGGAGACCAGCACCCCAAACAGGATGCTGCCCAGCAGATATCCTGCCAGAGCCGCCAGTACACAAGCCGCAATCACATGAAGTACCATGAAACCCTCACACCTTTCCTGCTTTCACCGCACCGTCACCGTGCTCCCGCGTAATCATGCGGATGGGCGTGCCGGTGAGGCCAAATGTTTCCCGAATCTGGTTTTCCAGATAGCGCTGATACGAAAAATGAAACAGTGCCTTCTGGTTGACAAAGCAGACAAACGTCGGCGGGCGGGTGGAGGTCTGGGTAATATAGAAGACCTTCAGGCGCTTGCCTTTGTCCGAGGGCGGCTGCACCTTGGCGGTGGCACGTGCCAGCATTTCGTTGAGGGCGCCGGTGGGGATGCGGGTGCCGTTCTGGATGTCCACGAAGTGAATCGTCTCAAACAGCTTGTCCACACGCTGGCCGGTCTTGGCACTGATAAACACAATGGGGGCGTAGGACATAAAGCTGAAATCTTCTTCCAGCTGCTTACGCATGGTATCCATGGTGTAGCTGTCCTTCTCCACCGCATCCCACTTATTGACCGCAATGATGCATGCCTTTCCCTGCTCATGGGCGTATCCGGCCACCTTGGAATCCTGTTCGGTAAAGCCCACCGTGGCATCGATCATGATCACACATACGCGGCTGCGTTCCACCGCCGCCAGGCTGCGCAGAACGCTGTAGCGCTCTACCCCGCTCTCCACCTTGCCCTTCTTGCGAAGACCGGCGGTATCCGTGAACACAAACCTGCCGTATTTGTTCTCCACCAGGGTATCGATGGCATCCCGCGTCGTACCGGCCTCGTTGGCCACGATCAGGCGATTCTCGCCCAGAATATGGTTGATCAGGCTGGACTTGCCCACATTGGGACGACCGATGACAGCCACGGTAATACGGTCATCATTCTCTTCGTCTTCCTGGCCGAAGTCCAGATGGGCACAGACGGCATCCAGCAAATCGCCGGTGCCGTGGCCGTGTACGCCGGAAACCGGAATGATTTCTCCCAGGCCCAGGGAATAAAAGTCATAGAGTTCCATCGGCGGTTCGCCGATCTTGTCGCACTTGTTGACGGCAAGCACCACAGGTTTTCCGCTGCGCATCAGCATGCCGGCAATGTCCTGATCCTGCGGGGTCACGCCGTTGGTCAGCTCGGTGACCATAATGATGCAGTCTGCCGAATCAATGGCGATCTGCGCCTGCTCCCGCATGTGCGCCAGCAAACCGTCATCGATGCGCGGTTCGATACCGCCGGTATCCACCAGCAAAAACTTGTTACCGCACCACTCACAATCACAGAAAATGCGGTCCCGGGTCACACCCGGCGTGTCCTCCACGATGGCCAGGCGCTGGCCGGTCAGCTTATTGAAAATCGTGGATTTGCCCACATTGGGACGTCCCACGATGGCAACGATCGGTTTTGCCATGTCCACCCCTCCTTAGTTGGGTCCTCGTTTGAATCTTCGGATACGTTTATGGGCGCTCAGGCAGGCCTTGCAGCAGCCTGCGCCGTCGGTCGGAATCGAAATCGTACGGCAGCCCAGCGCCTCGGAGAGCTGCGGCAGCGTGATATCATCCAGGAAGCGGTCCTTCTCATCCCGGAGCATCACTTCCGGAACAGCCAGCAGATCACTCTGCAAGTTGCCCTTGCACTGCCGGATGATATCCGTGCCCGTGACAAGCCCGGCCACACTCACATTGCCGCCAAAATAGTCATTGCGGATCTGATGCACCTTGATCTTCACCTGGGGGTATTTTTGCATCAGCGCCCGGACCGACTGTTCAATCAGCGGTCCGGCCAGGGTGCCGGTCACCACATCCATGCTGTGGGGCAGTACCAGGCCGGGGTAGTTTTCCAGTTCTTCCAGGAAGGTATCGTGATAGAGCCGCCACATGCCCACGCCATCTTCCAGCTGCGCAAAGTCATCGTAGAATTCCGCCCCGGGCAGTTCCCGTCCAGCCGTCAGATACCATTCATCGCTGGGGTATACAATGCTGCGGCCGTACTCCTCGCGGCAGCGGTAACTGTATTCCTCCAGAATCGCCAGCGTTTCCGCAGCAGAGGCCTGGTCGTAGGCCTGCAGCTTGAACAGGCCTTTGCGATAGGCCGTCACACCGGCCGGCACCACCGCAATGCTTCCCACCTGAGGCCGCAGGGCGAGCAGATCATCCAGCGTCCGGCGCAGCTCGTCGCCGTCATTGATACCGCGGCACAATACCAGCTGACAGTTCAGGTCAATGCCTCCGGCTGCCAGTTTGGGAAGATATTTCAGCACCTCTCCGCCGCGCTTGTTGGCGAGCATCCGGATGCGCAGCTGCGGATTGGTGGTGTGCACCGAAACAAAGATGGGGCTGATGTGCATCTCGATAATGCGATCAATCTCCCGGTCGCTCAGGTTGGTCAAGGTAATATAGTTGCCAAACAGGAAAGAAAGCCGCTCGTCATCATCTTTGAAATACAGCGGTTCCCGCATACCGGGCGGCAGCTGGTCGATAAAGCAGAACATGCAATGGTTGGCGCAGCTGTGCTTTTCGTCTCCCAGATAGGTTTTGAAATTGCAGCCGAACGGTTCGTACTCCCCTTTTCTGACCTGCAATATCTTATGCTGTTCCTGCTCACAGACTTCCAGGGAAAACTGTGCCGGCGTGGTATAGAACTGATAATCCAGTGCGTCGCCAAGGGGATGCCCGTCAATGGCAAGCAAAGCACAGCCCTCCCCGATGCCCAGTTTCCGGGCCGGCGAATTTTCATCCACTGAAGTCACATACAATGCCATGGTTCCGGCCTCCTCTCCTGCAGTCTGCTGTAATAAAAATGGGGAAGGCATCGCCCTCCCCTAGCAAGAAGCTTACGCTTCCTTCTTGATGACTTCCTGGCCTTTGTAGTAGCCACACTTGCCGCAAACCTTATGGGGAACCTTCAGTTCGCCACACTGCGGGCACTTCACCAGCGTCGGCGCCTCCAGTTTCCAGACATTAGAGCGACGTTTGTCGCGGCGGGCTTGAGAATGCTTTCTCTTGGGTACGATAGCCATAATCGGACACCTCCTTGGTGAAATTCAACTGAGCAGTTGTTTTAATATGCTAAGCCGTGCATCTGCAGGGGCAGCATTGTCTGCCGGTTGGCAGGTACATCCTGCCGCCTTCTTCTTGCCGCAGATGGGGCATAGGCCTTGGCAATCGGGACTGCAAAGCAGCACCGTGGGGACCTCAAAAATCAGTTCCTGAAAGGCCAGTTCTTCGAGGTCTAGACAGCCTTTTTCCTGGCAGGGCAATTCAAAATCAGGATCTTCCACATCACGCACCCGAACGTTGTATTCCCGCTCAAATGCATACTCTCTTTGAATTGGCTCCAGACAACGTGCACACTCGGCGTGGATTTGTGCCTTTACACACAACAGCAACGCCGCGCCATCAGCGGTGGGCGTTGCCGTAAAATCGCACTCTGCCGGAGCGGCCAGCGTGTAGCCGCCAAAGTCTGCCTGTGAAAGATCCGCCAGGAAATGCACTTTATAAGGCACTCTGGCGTTTTCCAGAAAGGATCGCAGATCAAATTGCATAGTACACCTCAAAAGGTTGCTTAAATAGTATACACAAGTGGCAGGGGCTTGTCAACAAGAAAACCGCAAAAAGTTGCGATTTTTTTCGCTTTTTTCGCAAAAACAGGGCGGGAAAGCCACTTCCCCGCCCTGTCCTCTTCCACGATGGGTCGCTTATGCTCAGATCACGTACTTCTTCAGATCCTGAGGCAGCTCGTCCGCATTGGCAGAAACCGTAACCACGACTTCGATGTTCTCGGTGATCTTGTCAATGGCCTTCAGAACCTTGTCCGCAGCTTCCAGATCGTGATCGATGATCCGAAGGATGCCGTCGATGAACAGTTCGGTGATATCATAGTTGCCAGCCAGCACACCGGCCACAAAGCCGTACAGCATATCGGCACCGACGACGCCATACTCGTCCACATCCACCAGGCGGGCAGCGTGATTGATTTCGGTGGTGAGCTTCATGCACTTTTCGATCACCACGATGTTGCCGGAAGTGGTCTTGGTCGCCTTGTCGATCATGTCAATCATGGTCTTGGTCTTCCCAGAGCCTTTGGTTCCAACAATCAGTTTCAGCATAAGGGGGTACCTCCTTTATCCGTAGGCGCCTCACGGCGCGAGTTTCCATCAGTCCTGCAATTTGGCTTCCAGTTCCGCCTTGCGGTCCTCATAACCGGGCTTGCCCAGCAGCGCGAACATATTCTTCTTGTAGCTTTCCACGCCGGGCTGGTCGAAGGGATTCACGGACAACAGATAGCCGGACACTGCGCAGGCTTTCCAGAAGAAGTAGATCAACTCGCCCACATCGTGAGCATTCAGCGCATCCACTTCAATGATGCCCAGGGGAACACCGCCATCGGTATGGGCCAGGATCGTGCCTTCCATCGCCTTGCGGTTGACCACACTCATATTCTGCTCAGCCAGGAAGTTCAGACCATCGAAATTGCCTTCCAGCGGCTCGATGTAGAAATCCTCCCGGGTGTTCTTCACGTCCACGTAGGTCTCGAACATCACGCGGCTGCCGTCCTGCAGGAACTGGCCCATGGAATGCAGATCCGTGGAGAAGATGCAGGAAGTGGGCATCAGGCCCTTCTGGTCCTTGCCCTCGCTCTCGCCGAACAGCTGTTTATACCATTCATTCATCATCGTGAAGTCCGGCTCAAAGCAAGCCAGCGTCTCCACACTCTTACCCTTGCGGTACAGGATATTGCGGGTCATGGCATAGCGATACGCGTCGTTATCCATGCTGCACTTGCCGAACTTTTCACGGCCGTCAGCGGCGCCCTGCATCAGTTCGTCGATATCAATGCCGGCACAGGCAATGGGCAAAAGGCCCACGGCGGTCAGAACGGAATACCGTCCGCCCACATCGTCCGGCACCACAAAGGTCGGCCAGCCCTGTTCATTGGCCAGCTGCTTCAGGGTACCCTTGGCACGGTCGGTGGTGGCGTAAATGCGCTTGTTGGCCTCTTCGGGACCAACAGAATCTTCCAGCAGCTTACGCAGCACGCGGAACGCCAGCGCCGTCTCGGTGGTCGTGCCGGACTTGGAGATGACGTTGATGGAGAACCGTTTGCCCTTGGTCAGCTTGATGATATCATTCAGCGCCGTGGGCGAGATGGTATTGCCGCAGAAGTAAATCTTCAGCCCGTCATCCAGTTCATTGTGGTACAGGCCACGGACGGCCTCCACCACGGCACGGGCGCCCAGATAGGACCCGCCGATGCCCGCCACCAGCAGCACGTCGGAATCCGAACGGATCTTCTCCGCCGCTGCCTTGATACGGGCAAACTCTTCCTTGTCATAAGTAACAGGCAGGTCAAGCCAGCCCAGGAAATCATTACCGAATCCGGTTTTGGTTTCCAGTTGCTTATGGGCCAGCTCGACCTGCGGATAAATTGCCTCGTATTCCTCGGGACGAATGAACTTTGCCAGATGTTTTCCATTGAATTTGACAGCCATCTTTATGCCCCTCCTTTATGTTTTGATTGTCTTCATGATACCGTTTTGCGTCGGTATTGTCAAGCAAATGTCCAGTATTTTTTTCGACTTTTTCATGAAGATTGCACAAATTAAGCAGCAGATAAGGCAAGACTCTGCGCCAAAAGCCCGAAACAATACCCAAAACTCAACGCCTCTACGTCCTGCGCCGCTGTAATGGAAAATGTTTGCAAATCGCTTTCGCCGCTTTTCCAGTGTACCGTTCCCACCGGCGCGCCTGCAGCGACAGGGGCCTGCAGTGTCTGGGGCAATTCCACTTCCACATGCAGTTGTTCGCCCTGTCCTTTGGGCACAAGGCATTTCTGCGGAGCTTCGTATTGCAGCGTGACGGTTTCGGATGTGCCGCGGGTCACCGGCAGCGCCTGCGGTGCGTCGGCGGGCAGTTCGGCAGTCACATTTTCGTAGTTGGCAAAACCGTAATCCAGCAAGGTCGTTGCGGCCTCAAAACGTTCCTTTCCGGAGGCAGACCCAAGAACCACAGCAATCAGCCGCAAGCCGTTGCGTTCAGCGCTGGCCGAAATACATACCCCCGCCTTGCTGGTCGTCCCGGTCTTGAGCCCGGTAATTCCCGAATAACTCTTCAGCAGTTTGTTCGTATTGACAAGCTGTGTGGCGCCATCCCGCAGCGTATCGGTCCAGATAGAGCAATAGTCCCGCACCTCTGTGTGGTGGAGCAGCATTTCGCGGCTCATGATTGCCACATCCCGCGCGCTGGAAAGATGCCCCTCCTGGTCCAGTCCGCAGGCATTTTCAAAATGGGTGGAGGTCATGCCCAGTTCTGCTGCCCTCTCATTCATCATCTGCACAAAGGCAGGCTCGCTGCCCCCTACGAATTCCGCCACCGCCACAGCGGCATCGTTGGCGCTGGACACACAGATGGCCTTGAGCATATCGTTGAGCGTCATCTGTTCGCCCGGTTCCAGCCAGATCTGACTGCCGCCCATGCTGTAGGCATGTTCGCTGACAGGTACCACATCATCCAGATGGATTTTCCCCTCTTCCAGTGCCTGGAATGTCAGAAGCAGGGTCATCACCTTGGTGATGGAGGCAATGGGCCGCTGTTCATCCGCATTTTTTTCGTACAGCACCGTACCCGAATCCTCATCCACCAGGATCGCCGCCTGACACGGCAGATCAAAATCACGGGTCCCAGCCGGTGTGATTGCCTGCATAGCCGGCTGATTTTCTGCCGGAACCGTCTCGGCCGACTCCGTTTCGGCGTATGCCCGCAGCACCGAGAACAGCACCAGTGCCAGACACAAAAGTATGGTCACGGTCCGCTTTTTCATCGCAACAACACCCCCGCTGCCAATTGACTTTGTTTAAGGCTATGCGAGGCGTTTCGGTTTTAGTATTGCGCTTTTATGCCGTTTCCATTATAATAGTGGCGCTATTGAACACTTTTGATTGTAAAGGAACCATCACCATGCGGGTAACATTTTACACCTTGGGCTGCAAGGTAAATCAGAACGAAACCGGTGCACTGGCACAACTGTTTGAAGAAAGCGGCTATACCGTTGTTCCCAATGAGGAGCCGGCGGATGTCTATGTGGTCAACAGCTGCACAGTAACCAACTTCGGCGACCAGAAAAGCCGGAAATGGCTGCGGCGTGCCAAGCGGGAGAATCCCGGCGCTGTCACGGTGTTGACCGGCTGCTATCCGCAGGCCTTTCCCGAGGAAGCCGCCGCCATCGCGGAAGCTGACGTAGTCACGGGATCCGGCAACCGCCGTTCGATCCTGCAGGACGTGCAAGCCGTACTCAGCGGCGAGCAGGAGCGTGTGGTGGATATTCGCCCGCACGTAAAAGGCGAACGTTTTGAAGAGCTTCCCATGGACAAATTTGCCGAGCATACCCGTGCGTTTGTCAAGGTGGAAGACGGCTGTAACCGGCGCTGCGCCTATTGTGTCATTCCCCGCGCCCGCGGTCCGGTGCGCAGCCGTGCGGAAGCCAGCATTCTGGAAGAACTGCATCGCCTGACCGACGCCGGTTACAAGGAGATCGTCCTGACTGCCATCAGCCTGCCCAGTTACGGTACAGACAACGGCACCAGCCTGGTGGAGTTGGTGGAGAAAGCCGCAGCGGTCCCGGGCGTGGAACGGTTGCGCCTGGGCAGCCTGGACCCCGATATGCTGCATGACGAGGATATACTGCGTCTTTCCCGGGTGAAAAAGCTCTGCCCCCAGTTCCATCTGAGCCTGCAAAGCGGTTGTGACAAAACGTTGCGGGCCATGCGGCGCCCCTATACCACAGCCCAGTTTGCCGAGATTGCCGATAAGCTCCGCCGCGCCTTCGGCCCGGAAAATGTCAGCTTCACCACCGATGTGATTGTGGGTTTTCCGGGAGAGACCGAGGAGGATTTTGAGGCAAGCATGGCCTTTGTCACTGGGCAGTGCTTTCTGAAAGTCCACGTATTCCCCTATTCCCGCCGCGAGGGCACTCCTGCCTTTGATTTTCCCGACCAGATTCCGGAGCACGAAAAAGAAGGCCGCAGCCACCGGATGACCGCCGCTGTAGAAGCGGTCCGCGCCGAGGAGGCCACCCGGATGCAGGGCCGTATTGCCGAGGTGCTGCTGGAGACACCGCTGTCCGCCACCCTGTTCACCGGCTACACCAAGCAGTACCTGCCGGTACTGGTCACGGCGCCCGGATACCATACCGGGGATATTGTCAAAGTGACACTGGGCTCCTGGGATGGAAAGCGCAGCCGTGCGGAACTCACTCGATAACAGTCCGCCATTACCATATCAAATAAAGATTCATCCGTATGCAGGGAAAATAATTTATATTTTCCCTGTTTTTTGTTGTCCGGGCCCTTGCCAAACGACCGCCTTTTTGGTAAAATTTTAACAGGAGCGGTTGTCCCCGCCCCGCCACCATGATTGGGAGAAATCGGAGCAAACAAAAAGGAGCAATCACAATGAGAGGTATTTACACCCCCGTCACGGATATCCGTCGCAAGGTGTTCACCGAAGTCGCACGCATGGCGTACGAAGTCAATGAAATGTCCGACTACGCACATCTGCTGCGTGAACTGCCCTACAAGATCATTCCCGGCGAGGAAGGCTCTCTGCGCAGCAGCATCTTCCTGGAGAGAGCGATCATCTCGGAGCGTATTCGTCTGGCCATGGGCCTTTCGCTGCGTCCCCTGGACGAAAGTGTTCCGGCCACGGAAGGTCTGGAGCACAGTGTCATCGCGGACAAGTACTATGAACCGCCGCTGATCAACGTCATCAAGTTCGCCTGCAACCGCTGCCCTGAAAAGATCATCAAGGTTACAGGCATGTGCCAGGGCTGTCTGGCTCATCCCTGCCAGGAGGTTTGCCCCAAGCACGCCATCAGCTTCCGCAATGGCAAGAGCCATATTGACCAGAGCCTCTGTGTGAAGTGTGGCCGCTGTGTCAACAGCTGCCCGTACAGCGCGATCGTCAAAACCGAACGGCCCTGCGCCGCTGCCTGCGGCATGGGCGCCATCCATTCCGACCAGTACGGACGCGCGGACATCGACTACGACAAGTGTGTCTCCTGCGGCATGTGCCTGGTCAACTGCCCGTTCGGCGCCATTGTGGACAAGGGCCAGATCTTCCAGCTGGTTCAGTCCATCAAGCGCGGCGACAAGGTAGTCGCCATCGTGGCTCCCGCTTTTATCAATCAGTTCCCCGGCATGACTCCCTCCAAACTGAAGGAAGGCATGCGGATGCTGGGCTTCTGTGACGTGGAAGAAGTTGCTATCGGCGCCGACCTGTGCACCATCGATGAGGCCAACGACTTCATGGAAGAAGTTCCCTCCAAGCACCCCTTCATGGGCACTTCCTGCTGCCCGGCCTGGAGTGTTATGGCCAAGAAGCTCTTCCCTGAATATGCCGATTGCATCAGCATGACGATGACCCCCATGGTGCTGACCGCCCGTCTGATCAAGAAAGAACACCCGGATGTGCGCATCTGCTTCGTCGGTCCCTGCTCCGCCAAAAAGCTGGAAGCCAGCCGCCGTTCGGTACGCAGTGAGGTGGACTTTGTCCTGACCTTCGAAGAGTTGATGGGTCTGTTTGAGGCCAAGGAGGTCAACTTCGATTTCCTGCCCGATAACCCGGAGGATTCTTTCCAGAGCGCCAGTGCCGATGGTCGTGGCTTCGCTGCATCGGGTGGCGTTGCCCAGGCCGTGGTCAACGCCATCAAGAAGATGGATCCTGACCGCGAGGTAAAGGTAGTCAGTGCACAGGGTCTGGCAGACTGCCGCAAGATGATGATGATGGCGAAAGCCGGCAAGTATAACGGCTATCTGCTGGAAGGCATGGCCTGCCCGGGCGGCTGCATTGCCGGTGCCGGTACGCTGGCCGATCCCGCCAAGAGTGCTGCGATGCTGAACAAGTACAAGAACGAAGCAAAGATGAAGAACTCCACGGAGACTCCGTACAAGGACTCCATCAGCCTGCTCAAGTATTGATTGCGTAACAAAAGAAGTCCTGCGCGTAAAGCGCAGGACTTCTTTTTTATTTATGATATTTCATACCCGCGTTGATGGTACAGGCACGATACAGCTGTTCTGTCATCACCAGGCGCGCCAGCTGATGCGGCAGCGTGATGCGTCCCAAGCTGATTCTTGCCTGTGCAGCCCGCTTAACGCGCTCATCCAAGCCGTGTGAGGAGCCTATCACAAAGGCCACATCGCCTGCACCGCTGCCCGCACGCTGCGCCAAAAGATCCGCCAGTTCCTCACTGGAAATCTGTTTGCCTTCCACGCAAAGCGCTACCAGGTAGGCACCTTTACGAACCGCATGCAAAATGGCCTCGCCCTCTTTCTCCAAGGCCTTTGCGATCTGCTTTTCACTTGCATTTTTGTCCGCGATGGTCGCTTCCGGGAGTTCTACAATGCGGAAATTGCAAAAGCCTCCCAGTCGTTTCTGGTACTCTGCCACCCCGGCTGCGAAATAGCTGGCATTGAGTTTTCCGATGCAAATCAAATCTATATTCTGCATGCTCTGCCCCCTGCCTTAGAACTCCAGGAAAGGACTGATGTCATTGCGCGTCTGTGCCTGCACAACCACGTCACGTCCAGGCTGAATACCGGCTGCAAGCAGCACGTTATACACGGTGGTCAGCGCCAGTTCCGGAGAGTTGTTGGTCTGGCTCAGATGGCAAAGGGCAAATTTCTTGCAGCCTTCCTGGATCAGGTCCAGAATCGCCGCTGCGCACGCTTTGTTATCCAGATGCCCGCGGTCGCTGGCAATACGTTTTTTCAGATAGTAGGGATAGGGCCCGCCATGAAGGCTGAAGGCGTCATAATTGGCTTCCAGTGCCACAAGGTCACACCCCATAAGGTTATCCTCCACCACCGGTGTAAGAACGCCCAGGTCTGTGGCAATTGCCATACGATGCTGGTCAGGTGTCACAATCCTATACCCGCAGCAGGGCACGTCATGACTGGTGGGAAAAGCTGTCACACGGAACGGTCCCACATCCATGGTCTGACCGCCGTCCACAGCATTGCACTCCACCGCCGGCGGCAAAGTGCCCCGTGATTCCAGGACATCCAATGTGTCTGCGCGCGCGTACACGGGCACAGGATATTTTTTGAGAAAGGTGTCCAGCCCGGCAACATGATCGGAGTGTTCATGCGTAATCAGAATACCGGCGCAGTCCCCAATGGTCAGGTCCAGTTTGCGCAAGGCAGACAGAGTGGTCCGGCAGCTCTTGCCCATATCCACCAGAAGATACGTACGGTCCTGCAGGATCAGGCCACAATTGCCGGAAGATCCTGAATACAGAGTGGTAAATAAAGCCATAGAAGTATTTTCCTTTTTACTATACGGCCATAAAAAGTGGGCCGCCGTCGGGCGGCCCACTGGCCTTGATCAGATAGCGCGGGTAATGGCATTCGCCGGAATCTCCACACGGCGGATATCCGCTCCCAGGAGTTGCAGCTTCTCCACGATGTTTTCATAACCGCGTTCAATATGGATTGTCTCGTCGATCTCGCTCACGCCTTTGGCAGCCAAAGCAGCCACCACCATCGCGGCACCGGCACGGAGGTCGGTTGCCCGCAGCGGAGCAGGACGCAGTTCTTTCACACCTTCAATGACGGCGACCTGTCCATCCACCTGAATGTTGGCCCCCATGTGAATCAGTTCATCCACATAGCGGAACCGATTTTCCCAGATCCCTTCTGTCACAATGGAAGTACCTTCCGCCAACGTAAGCAGTGCTGTCATCAGCGGCTGCATATCGGTGGGAAAACCGGGATGCGGCATCGTTTTGACCTTCAGCGGTTTCAGCGGACCAGTGCGGGTGATCCGCAGAGCGTCATCATACTCCTGGATGGAACAACCCGCCGCCCGCAATTTGGCGGTAATGGGTTCCAGATGCTTGGGGATAATATTGTGCAGCATCACATCGCCTTTGGTGATTGCTGCAGCGACCATGTAACTGCCAGCCTCAATCTGGTCGGGAATGATGGCATAATTGCAGCCATGCAAACTTTTGACACCATGGATTTTGATCACATCGGTGCCGGCGCCATGCACATCAGCCCCCATCATATTGAGGAAATTGGCCAGGTCCACAATATGCGGCTCGCGCGCCACATTTTCGAGGATGGTCGTGCCTTCTGCCAGCACAGCGGCCAGCATGGCATTCATCGTGGCGCCCACCGAAACCGTATCAAAGAAAACATGGGCGCCCACCAGTTTGTCAGCCTTGACGTGAATCTGACCGTATTCCACCGAATCATCCGCACCGAAAGCGGTGAACGCTTTCAGATGCTGATCGATGGGGCGCGGCCCCAGATTACAGCCGCCCGGCATGGCGACCTGACCGGTCCCGAAACGGCCCAGCAAAGCCCCAAGGAAATAATAGCTGGCACGCATCTGGCGGGACAGTTCGTTGGACACTTCAGTGCAGTCGATATGGGTGGTATCGATTTCATAGGTACTGCGACTGACCATACGGATGCTGGCTCCCAACTCACTGAGAATCTGGAGCGAAGCCATCACATCGCTGATGCAGGGCAAATTTTCAATCAAGCATTTATCTGCAGCCAAAATCGTGGCAGGCAAAATGGCCACCGCAGCGTTTTTGGCACCGCCGATGTTCACATCGCCATGCAGCGGGTTTCCCCCGCGGATCACAAATTTTTCCAAATGTAGCTCTCCTTTGTGCGATACACCGACTGGACAATATATCCGTCAGCATACCTTTGCACACTTTGCTTTATTATACACCATTGCACGCTATTTGAAAAGCGTTCCTCCTTATGAATGCAAAAACTTTGTGAAAAATAGCCAGCATTCTACGGTGTACAGCCACTTTTTTAAGCGGGCTTACATATTGGGGAACAGGGTCTGGGCACTGAACAAGCTGCCGTTATAGAACATTTCAAAGTGGCAATGGTTACCGGTCGAGTTGCCGGTGGAACCCACTTCGCCGATCTTATCGCCCTGTGCGACCGCCTGGCCCTGGGTAACCGAAATGGCAGACATGTGTCCGTACAGTGTCTTATAGCCGTTACCATGGTCAATTTCCACGTAGTTGCCGTAGGAATAATGCCAGCCTGCAGCCACGACCGTGCCGGAATCCGACGCAATAATTGTGGTTCCGTAGGCGGCACAGATATCCGCGCCACGGTGTCCGCTGCTCATCCAGCGGCTCACGTAGGTGTAATTGGGCACCGGCCAGATAAAGCTGCCCGAACCAATCTGGGCGACCATACCGCTCTTCAGCCGTGTGCCGGTCACGGTGATTTCCGGGACCGCCGCCTTGGTTACCGTATAGGAAATTGCCTGCCGGTCCGTGACAACGCCATCAATCATGGTGACTTCGTAGGTGACATCCTCCGAACCGTCCTCGCCATCCTGAAGCGTTACGACCTTGCCGAAATCATACTCCGAAGAATCCGAATTCTGCGTCTCAAAGGGAATAGCCACCGTTTCCGTTTCCCGGCGTACCACTTTGACTTTGAGCAATTCCGCCGAAGCCGCGCCGGTAATAAGTTCGGTACCGGCATCCACTTCCTGGTCCAGCGACAGCAGCTGGGGGTTCATCTGCGCCAGAGAATCAAAAGAAACACCGGTGGCATCCACAATGCTCTGCACCGTATCGCCGTCCACCGCCGTATAGGTCTTGATTCCGGACCCGACATTCAGTTCGTTGATGATATCTGAATAAGAACTGATAGACTCATTCAGATACACGCCATCCATCAGGCGGATCTCATGGGCAAAGGCCGTATACACAGAGGAATCAGTGGGATCCTCATACGGCTCCTTGATGCTTTCCAGGTAAGCCCGAAGATGATCGCCCTCGGTGGTAACAAACCGCAGTTCGCCATCAATGTACACAGCGGTGGCATCGATAATCTCATCGCTGGCTGTGCGCAGAATGGCGTTGGCGATTTCGCTCTCGGTCATCGTCTGGCCGGAAATAGCCAGTGTATAGGTCGGTGACACATCCCACTGGGTATCCGGCACATTCGCGCCGCTCTCCACAAGCATACTCTTGGCGGTGTTGATACGGGACTGCACATCGTCGCGGGCGTTTTCAAAGACCTGTTCGTTTGCCACATAGCCTACGCTCTCACCGTTCACCTGAACGTTCAGTACAAACCGCAGGTTGAGCCCGCTGCGGACAACCACAACCAGTGCGGCAGCTGCCAGCGCCGGCAGGAAATAGGTGATCGCGTTCCAGACGATGGGGTAGTATTTCTTCACACCACGCCGGAAATACTGCATCTTGGCCGCGCGGATCTGCCCGGCATCCTCTTCCTCCAGCTGATTCGGAAGTTCACGGATGTGGCGAAGGCCGGAAGCCATCCTTGTGAAGGGGCTGGTCAGGTCCTCCACAAAGGTGAGGATTCCCAGCACAAACGGCCGCACGATCAGCAGCAACAGGTTCCCGATGGTTGCCGCGATAGCCCCCACAATACCGCGCAGCTTCCGCCAGGCACAGACGCCTGCATACTCGGCCCAAAAACCGACCATGTACAAGAAATCGCCGACGATATACGCATAAGGAATTTTTTCAAATATGCCCGACATATGGCGGCGACGCTTGTCCCTCTTTTTTTTGCGGTGCATGGAACGCACCGTCCGCTTGCAGCGCCAGTCATCCAGACGCTGCGACAGACCTCTTTTCTTTTTCTGATTGGGTTGTTTATCAGTCTGGGTGGAATTCAATGTACGGGGTCTCCTTTCCGCGTCAGAACGTGGTCAAGACTAGGCGATTGCGTTCGGATCGAGAAGTTCAGAACTGCTCCAGCGACCATCCGTCAAGCAGATGTTCAGCCTGCGCCAACGCTTCCATATCCGATGGCATCGGGCAGGATACCCGAATCGTCTCCCGGGTGACCGGATGAACGAAATGCATCACACCGCAGTGCAGGGCATGCCGCCCGATCCGCTGCGCAGTCCCGCCGTAAAGGGTATCCCCCGCCAGCGGATGACCAATGTACGCCATGTGCACGCGGATCTGATGCGTCCTTCCTGTGCAGGGCCTGCACGCCACCAGGCTATAATCGGAACTTGCGGCCAGCACCGTGTACTCTGTCAGGCTGTACTTGCCGTCGGGCGTTACACAGCGGCCGATAATGGAATCGCCTCGTCTGCCTATAGGTGCCTCCACCCGTCCCGGTCCCAGCGGCAGGGACCCTTGCACGATTGCCAGATAACATTTGGACACCTGCCCTGCCAGAAGCGGAGCAGCAAAAGCATTCTGTGCGCACAGCACAAGGCCGCTGGTATTTTTATCGATCCGGTTGACGGGACGGAACACACCACTTTTCCCCTGGCTCTTCAGATAATATATCCAGCCATTGGCCAGGGTATGGTCCGGATAATTCAAGGTGGGATGGACTGCCAGACCGGCAGGCTTATTCAGCACCGCGGCAAATTCATCCTCAAATACAATGGATAAAGGAATCGGCTGTGGCGTCACGCTGGTAGCAGGTTCCGGCGGCAAAGCAAAGGTGATCCATTGACCGGCATGAACGATCTGATCGGTATGTATCGACCGTCCATCGGCAAAAAAGCCCTGCCCCACGTGCTTGACTGACTTGATCAGCCCGGCGGTCACGCCGCAGGTACGCAAGAAAATTCCCAGGCGCATGCCTTCGGACTCAGGTGGCACGACATAACGCAGTTCCATTATCCCGTGCGTCCTCCTTTTGTACCCATATAGGGTCATTATAGCACAAAGGCTTCGGTGATGCAAACCCAATGTTTGGGCATCCAGAGACAACAAAAAGTGGCACACCCGCGCCGTAACGCTGCGGGTATGCCGGAACGTTCAATAAAAACGACTGGACCGTAAGCCGGGTTCTGTATCAAACGACGATCTATCTTGGCCTTGCGTCGCCGCAAGGCTCACGCCATCACCGGGACGCGCGAGGCTCCGCATAATGTCCCATACGGATGTTGCTTCAAGCAGGGTTTACATAGCCGCAAAGTCGCCAGTGCGCTGGTGAGCTCTTACCTCGCCTTTCCATCCTTACCGCGTAAAAACGCGGCGGTTTCTTTCTGTTGCACTATCCCTGGGGTCACCCCCGGCTGCCGTTAGCAGTTGCCATGCCTCTGTGAAGCCCGGACTTTCCTCAGGCAGTTCTTGCGAACTGTCCCGCCGCCGTATGTTCCACTCGTTTTCGGCTTAGTATAGCATAAAATTCCATCCTTGGCAAGTGTCATAAGAGCAGCTGCAAAAGCAGCAGCACAATGACGCCAGGCACTCCCAACACCACACAGACAAAACCTGTAAAGCGGTTCAGCGGAAGCACAACCCCTGTGACCGGCTCCAGCAGAGCCAGCACCGCCAGAGCCCCCAGACCGCAGAGTGCACCGCTCAACAGGGCCCTGACAGGGTGTCGCTGGCGGGCGGCGCAGCGGCCAATCACCACCAGAGCAGCCCCGGCACCTGCCAGCCACCAATTGGTCATGGATCTTCACCTCCCGCACGCAGCAGACGCAGCAGGGCACGGCACCGGCACATCAGGGCCGCATGCTGATAGGTCAGCTGTTCAATGTAAAACGGGTCCTGCGCCTCTCCAAAAGCCGCCTCGTTGGCACGCAGTGCCTGCATTGTTTCCTTGAGTTCCTCCTGTGCCGCGCGTCGCTCCTTTTCCTGTCGGGTCATTCGTTTCAACACAGGCCTCTCCCCCATCTCACAGCAAAATACAGATCAGTCCGTCACAACCTTCATTGATGATCCGCTCCAGTGTCACCTGCAGACGGTTTCTCGCCTCCTGCGGCATGTGCAGCAGTTTGGCCTGCACGCCCTCGCTGACCAGCTCATTGAGACTTTTCCCAAAGATATTGGTACTCCACAGTTTGCCGGGGTCTGTTTCAAAATCCGCCAGCAGGCTTTTGATCAGTTCCTCCCCCTGCTGTTCACTGCCCACTGTGGGCGAAAGTTCCGTATGGATGTTGGCACGCATGATATGCAAACTGGGGGCGCTGGCCGACAACCGTACACCATATTGTCCCCCTTGCCGCACAATCTCCGGCTCTTCCAGGGTCAGTTCATCGATTCCCGGCATGACAATGCCGTAGCCTGTCGCCTCTACCTGATCCAGTGCCGATTTGATTTTGTCATAGGCTCTTTTGGCTCGTGCCAGACTCACAACACAGGGCAACAGGCTGGCCTCATCCACAATCTCCAGGCCGGTCTGCTCGCCCAGGATACGGTAGAAGATATCCGGCGCGATACCCGCGTTGATACGCACACTGCCGGTGGCCAGGTCCATTCCCGTGAGTGCAGTACTCACAATATATTCGCAATCCAGCTGCGGCCGCTGTCCTGCCACATCCCCCATCTTATGGACGGTTTCTGCGTAGTTCAGCATCGCCGTATACACGGCACTTTGCAGCCAGTGTCCCGGCTCCAGCATCGTCACCCAGCTCGGCATCTGCACGGCAATTTCCCGCACCGGGAATTCATATAGCAGTTTTTGCAGCAGCCGGTCCACTGTCTCCGCCGTCATCGTCAGACAGTTGATGGGAAATACCGTGTGGTGATACCAGTCTGCCATGCGGGCGGCCAGCTGCTGTGCATCGTCAGACTCCGGCTCGGCGCAGTTCAGCAAAATGATGTAGGGCTTGCCGATGGTATCCAGCTCCGCCACAATCCGCTGTTCCGCCTCCTGATAGGCTTCCCTCGGCAGGTCCGCCACCGAACCGTCAGTGGTAACCACCACGCCCACCGTGGCATGCTCCCGGATCACCCGGCGGGTTCCCGTCTCGGCCGCCAGGTCGAAGGGCACCTCATGGTCATACCAGGGGCTTTTGACCAGGCGCGGTGCATCGTTTTCTTCATGTCCCAACGCTCCCTCGACCATGTAACCCACACAGTCAATCAGGCGGGCACGGAAACTGCCGCCGCCGGACAACTCAATATTCACGGCTTTTTCCGGGATGAACTTGGGTTCGGTGGTCATGATGGTGCGCCCGGCCGCAGATTGAGGCAATTCATCGTTGGCCCGGGCCCGCAGCGCCTCGTTCTGAATATGCGGCAGCAGCATCAGTTCGGAGAACCGCTTGATGAACGTGCTCTTGCCGCTGCGCACCGGTCCCACCACGCCAAGGTAGATATCCCCGCCGGTACGCTGTGCAATGTTCTGGTAGATTTGTTCCTGGGTCACAGTCGTTCCTCCTTTACAGCGCCGCCGGAATCAGCAGACACGCTGTTCCCGTGGCCAGATCCTGAGGGGCCTGGCCATCCGTATCCAACCGATTTGCCTCCACAAGTTCCTTTGCCCGCGCATGGTAGCGTTTGGCAATGTCAAAGATCCGTTCCCCTGCCTGGGCATAGTAAATATACAGGGCCGGGCCATCCTTGCCCTCCGCGTACTCTTCACCCAGCTCCACTTCGCACAGTGCTTCACAGTTCACCGCCTGCAGCAGCATACCCTGGGTGGAAATTTCCAATTCCACACGGAGCCGCCCTCCGATTTTGGAACTGGATACTTTGGACACACAAGCCCCCATACAGGCCACCGCATCTGCGGTCTCTCCGGGCCAGCTTTGCTGGGTCTGCCAGGTAAACGGTTTGTCATAGCAGGTCAGTTCCCCGCGCACATCCGCGCAAAAGACATGGGCCGTTCCCTTTCCCTGCAGAGAGATAGCTGAACCGCCTTCTTTTTGTTCCTGCACCGGAACAGCCGCCCCCAGGCTGACAAAACATCCTTTGACGGTGACCTCCGGATCCGGCAGGTCATCCTCCAGGACGACATCAATTTTCCCCTGCAGATCCGTTGCCGTATCCAGCAGCTTGCAGACCGTCTGCACCGTCTGCGTCTGGCAGACCGTCGAGTAGGCATCCGCCACCACCGTACAAACCGCCCTGTGCCACGCCTCCAGGTGCAGCTTCCAGGAAACGTTCAGGGCCGATTCGCCGCTTGCATCCGCCGCCGTGAGCGTGCAGGCCTGAACCCGTCCCCAGGCAATACAGGTATCTTCTTCTGAGGCTCCCGCCAGCTCAACGGTCTGCTGTACGGGAATTTCCTTTTGCCGCACTTCCAGTTCTTCAGAATCTGCCGCCTGGTAACATACCTGCATCTGCAAAGTGCCCTGTACACTGGCCTGGCCCGTTTGCATTGTGATGCCGGTCAAGGAGAAGCAGCCTGTGATATCCAATACAGCCTCCCCTGCATCAGGAATCTGCAGGGTAGTTTCGGCGGTTAGCGCCTTTTCCTCGGCGCAAACCCGCTGCAATCCATCCAGTTCTCTTGTGCGCTGCTCAATGCCGCAGTCCGCCAGCGAGGTCAGCAGTTCACATTCCTTACGAAGTACCGCCGCTCCGCACAGAATGTAGGCACCTCTCAGATCAATGCGGTGCTCACTGACGGCCCTGCAATTGCAGTATTCTGTTTCTCCCCAGATCTGGGCGGGGCCTTCTGCACTGGAGCCCTCCGGGAGCTCGGCCGACTTTTCAAATGCAAATTTCTGTTCCGTACGGTACAATCGGCAGCCGGGTTCTTCGCTCTGATAATAGACGGTACAGCGAAGATACCCTTCCACATGCCAGCGGCCCGATGCTACCTGGTTTTGCAGAACCACCGGTTCGATCAGGCATTTTACGATCTTGAACACGGCCGGCAGATAATCCGGGATCAGGATCTCTGTTTCCACCGGCAGTTCCAGCCGTGTTTCCCAACGGCCTCCATAGGCAGCTATGGTGTCTTTAAACACCTTGAGTTCCATGTGTATTGCCCCTTTCCATTCATCGCTTGGTTGCTGTCTGGTGCATGTATATGCGGCAGGGCAAAAAAATAACCCCTGCCATAGGGCAGGGGTATTGCAAAAAAGGTTTCAGACTTTGAACGCTGCACGAAGCAACCAGCGCAGCGCGCGCGGGCAGCGCACCACAACCACATGCATGGCATACACCTTCCTTTCGCTCGGGATGTATGCCATACTATGAAGCAATGCCGGCGGGTGTTACCAGTCCGCCCGCGTCAGGACAACTAAGCCATGCCCTGTAGCGCAATCCAGGTGCGCCACAGGTTCCGTAAATTCATTGCTTGTGCCCAGCGGGTAATCCAGTTCCGTCAGCGTTGTATCCTGCAAAGGATAGTAAACGCCCCGCAGGTTTACCCCGGTCATCGGAGCGCCCAGGGCATACACCGACAAGTACATCCAGTCCTTCCGCTCCAGGGCAAGAGGGCACCCTGGCAATAGATAGTGCATCTCGCTTCTGGCATCCGCCAGGATGGCTTTTGCACCATGCAGCGCCAGATACAGGCCGGTAGAAATGTTGGCAAACATGTGTTCGATTCTGGCACCGCCCAACGCGCCCAGCAGAACCACCTCGTCAAACCCATGCTCCACCAGCCAGCGGGCTGCAAACTGGGTATCGGTATCGTCCTTCACGTGGGGCAGCACAATGGTTTGCCGGTCGGTTTCCGGCTGCGGCGCCGAATCGAAGTCACCGACGATCAGATCCGGGCGAACTCCCAGTCTGGCGGCATTCCGATACCCGGCATCACAGGCCACGATAAAGTCCTGCGGCTGCAGATAGCTGGCCATCTCCCTTCCGATGGGGACCGCTGAAAACACAACGGCACGTTTGCTCATTTTTCCCACTCTTTCCTGGCATTGGCCTCTTCATACATGGCCAGGTAACTGGCATACCGGGACTTGCTGATGGCTCCCTGTTCCACTGCATCACGCACGGCACAGCCCACTTCGCTGCGATGGGAGCATCCCGTAAACCGGCACTGTCCGAAATAGGGTTCAAACTCCGGGAATGTATGCTGCAGTTCTTCTTTGGGGATGCGGCACAGTTTCTGCGCTTCCAGGCTGGCAAACCCCGGGGTATCAGCCAGTCTTCCGCCGCAGATTTCAAACACTTCCACCTCCCGGGTGGTATGCCTGCCGCGCCCCAGTTTCTGGCTGATCTGTCCTGTCTCCCGTTTGAGTTCCGGAGCCAGGGCATTCAGCAAGGTGGACTTGCCCACGCCGGAGTTTCCGCAAAAGGCACAGAGATGGCCCTTGATATACTGGCGTATCTCGTCCAGGCCCTCTCCCGATTCGTAGTGAAGAGGAATCAAAGGGATCCCGCTGGTGGCATAGTCCTGGGCAAGCTGATCTACTGCCGCAAGGTCCGCTTTGGTCACAACTAGCACCGGCTGAACGCCTTTGTAGATGGCTGCTGCGGCCAACTGATCCAGAACCAGTGTGCTGGGGACCGGCTGCGTAGTGCTGGCCACAATGAACAGCACATCCAGATTGGCTACCGGCGGCCGGACAAAAACATTCTTGCGCGGCAGGATCTCTTCGATCATTGCCCCGTCCGCCGACAGCTCCACGTTGTCTCCTGCAACCGGCGTGATGCCACGCTTGCGGAAAATACCGCGCGCTTTGCATTCCACCACGCCGTCCGGCGTGCGAACATAATAAAAGCCGCCAATGCCTTTGGTAATATAATTCATTGTATTCGTCACTCGTCAGATGGGGTTACCCTGCGCATCGCAGGCAACGCCATTTTCGTTCACCATGGACCCATCGGGGAACTGGTGGATCTGATGGCTGCCGTCACTGCTCCACCACCAGCTTTCCTGAACGGTACCGTCGGAAGTTGTAGGTGCGGGTGTCTCTGCCGGAGTTTCCGGCACGCCGGTGGATACCACCAGCGTAATGATGGAACTCACCCGGGCTTCCGTGCCAGCTTCCGGATACTGGTTCAGAACGGTTCCGGCAGGCTGATCACTGGCCTGTTCAATTGTACGCACCGAGAAGTTCAGTACCTTCAGATCATTTTTGGCATCATCCAGGGTCTTGCCGGTGACGCTGGGCACGTAGTTGGTGTTGCTGATCACCGCACGGCTGACGTACAGAATCACCGTGGAGTCGCCTTCCACCGTTTCACCGGCAGCCGGGCTGGTGTAAATTACGGCACCGTTGGCAACGGTATTGTCCTGCATGGGTTTTTGCAGCACATTCAGCCCCATATCCTTCAGGGTCTTCTCGGCATCCTCCGCCACCATGTTCTTGGTCTCGGGGATCGTCACATACTGGGTACCAAGGCTGACCGTCAGGGTGATTTTCTGCCCTTCCTTGACCGTACGGCCCGCTTTTGGGTTTTGCCGGATGATCGTACCGGCCGGGTAGGTGGAGTTGTATTCCTCCGCTTCCTGAAGCTTCAGCAGCGTGTTATAATCTGACGCCCGGTATTCGTCCAGTGTCATCCCCACAAAGTTGATGATCGTCACATCTGCGCGGTTGGAGAACAGGAGGTTGCTGGAATTGGTGAAAATAAGGTACACAAGGATCGCGGCGCCGATGACAAAAGCCACGGCCATACCGAAGAAAATCGGCAGCACGGAGAACGGCTTTTTCTCCTTGCGCGCTTTTCTGGAAGATTTGCTGCGTCCCGGGTTGGACGTTCCCGCACGACGGGCTTCCCCTGTGCGGATATTGCCGGCTTTGTTATGAGATTTCACGTTATTTACCACTCGGTTGATATTTTTTTCCGGGTTGTCCTGGGTGTTGCGGTACTCGTACGCAAAACGGGCGGAGGGATTGCGCTTGAAAGCTTCGATGGCCTCCAGCATTTCCTGCGCGCTCTGATACCGCTTGGCAGGATCTTTTTCCATGGCTTTCTCGGTGATCTGGCGCAGACCTTCCGGCACATTGGGCGCCACCTGAGCCAGCGGCTTCGCCTTGTCAGAAATCTGCATGATGGCAATGGACACCGCGCCATCTCCATCGAACGGCAGGCGTCCCGAAAGCATCTCGTACAGCATAACGCCCACCGAGTAGATGTCCGTGCGCGCATCCGTCCTGTCGCCTTTGGCCTGTTCCGGGCTGATATAGTGCACCGAACCGATGGCCTTATCGCTGACCGTCTGGCTCTGGGCGCGGGAGAAACGGGCAATGCCGAAATCCATCATCTTGATGGAGCCGTCGGCCAGCAGCATGATATTCTGCGGCTTTACATCCCGATGGATGATGCCTTTGGAATGGGCATGCTGCAGCGCCCCCAGAATCTGGGTGGCGAAATGCACCGTTTCCTTCCAGGTCAGTGCACCGCCGCGCTGCTTGAGGTATTCCTTCAGCGTGATGCCGTCGACATACTCCATCACGATATACTGGAGTTTATCGGTAACGGAAACATCGTACACCTTCACGATATTCGGATGATCCAGAATCGAAATGGCCTTGGACTCATTCTTGAAGCGGCGTACCAGTTCCTCGTTGTCCAGGAACTCTTCTTTCAGTACCTTCACCGCGATGGCGTTTCCCGTACGCTCGTCCACGCCACGGTAGACGTTGGCCATGCCGCCGACGCCGACCAGACTTTGTATCAGATACCGGCCATCCAGTCGTTTCCCAATCAGATTATCCATTGTTGACCTCCGTCGTTTCCACGCCCATAAGCAAAACCGTAATGTTGTCCTGACCGCCCGCCTGTAAAGCGCGGTCCACCAGAATGCTGGTTGCATCAAAGAAAGGAACCTCTTTCAGCACCCGTGCAATCTCGCTGTCCGGAATCATATTCGTCAGGCCGTCCGTACACAGCAGCAAAATATCGCCTGCTTCGATCTCACAGCGGTTGTATTCCGGTACGATATTCGCCGCCACACCGAGTGCCCGGGTGATCAGGTTCTTTTGCGGATGCAGGGAAGCCTGTTCCCGGGTGATCTGGCCGCTGTCGACCAGTTGCTGGACCATTGAGTGATCCCGTGTGATCTGCCGGAGCTCACCTTCATGGTACAGATACGCGCGGGAATCCCCCGCGTGCACGATATGCGCATATCCGTTTCCGGCATATGCACACACACCGGTGGTTCCCATGCCCAGCATCTCGGGATCCGAGGTAGCCTTATCATACACCGCGCGGTTCGTCACATCGAACCCTCGCATAATAAAGCTCTTCTCTCCGCCCGGCTGTAAAGCACGCATCTGCCGGGCAAAGTACTGTTGCATGGTATCGGTGGCAATGCGCGCCGCAATACGTCCGCCATTGACTCCTCCCATGCCGTCACATACAATGCCCCAGGCCGTACCGCCCGCCAGCTGCTGCGCACAGTAATTATCCTGATTTTCCTGGCGACAACTGCCGATATCGGTGATCGCGGCGATCTTCATGCAGGATGTTCCTTTCCTTGGTAGATTCAGTAAAAATTCAGGGATAGTCCGGATACCCGTCGATTCATTGGGCAGCCAGGGCATCTTCGCGCCGCAGTTGTCCGCACGCAGCGCTGATATCCGTTCCCAGACGCCGCCGTACCGTCGCATTCACACCCAAATGTTCCAGTTCCTGCTGGAAGCGACGGACGTTGGCCTCATCGGTGGCCGAGTAGGGGCTGCCATCCACCGGATTGATGGGAATCAGGTTCACGTGTGCCCCCATCCCGTGAATCAGGTCTGCCAGCTTCTGCGCCATTTCCGAACTGTCGTTGACACCCCGCACCATGGAATACTCAAAGCTGATTCGCCGGCCCGTCTCCTTCTGGTAGCGGCGGCAGGCCGGAATCAGTTCTTCCAGCGGATAGGCATCGTTGACCGGCATCATGCTGGAACGGGTCACGTTGTCCGGCGCATGCAGCGAAACCGAAAGAGTGAGCTGCAGATGCCGTTTGGCCAGTTCATCAATTTTCGGGACCAGGCCACAGGTGGAAAGGCTGATGTTGCGCATACCGATGTTGACGCCTTCCGGGCAGGAAATGATCTCGAGAAAATCCATCACATTGTCGAAATTGTGAAGCGGTTCCCCGATGCCCATCAGCACGATATGGGAGACCCGTTCGCCGGAATCCTTCTGCGCTGTATAGATTTCCGATGCGATTTCTCCGGCGGTCAGGTCCCGCACCCGTCCTGCCTGGGTGGACGCACAGAAGCGGCATCCCATCGCACAGCCGACCTGGGTGGAAACACAAACTGTATTGCCGTATTTATACCGCATCAGAACAGTTTCGATACAGTTGCCATCCGCCAGCTGCAACAGATACTTCACCGTCCCGTCCCTGGACTGCTGTTTGCGGCGAATGGCGGGTGCTGCAATGGTGCATTGTTCCTCCAACACAGCCAGCAGCGTTTTCGGCTGATCCGTCATCTGGGCGAACTCCGTCACCAGTTTCTGGTGCAGCCATTTAAAAATTTGCTTGGCACGGAATTTCGGCTGTCCCAGCCCTACGATATATCCTGTGAGCTGCGACAGCGTGTAATCGGACAGACAAATTTTCTGGCTTTTCTCCATAGGAGTCCCCCCTTCCCATCTGTATAGTATAAACCAAAATTATGTAGAATTTCTTTCCAAAATGGCTACAAAAAAGCCATCGGTTCCGGTTTTATGCGGCAAAAACAGCGTGCCGAATTCTCCTTGCTCCATACCCGGCAAAGTCAGTTCAGGTTTTACAAGGCGGAACCGGGGATTGTTTTTGAGGAAAATTTCAATCTGGTTTTGATTCTCCTGCACATTGATTGTACAGGTAGAATACACCAAACGGCCGTTTTCGGCAAGAGCATCCGCACCATTTTGCAAGATTTTTTGCTGAATGGCGCACAAATTTTCCATGCCTTCCAGATCTTTATACCGGATATCCGGCTTTTTGGCAATGACCCCCAGACCGGAACAGGGCACATCGCACAAGA
>ERZ1090865.390-NODE-390-length-26223-cov-13.443901_pt1 | contig 26223 bp, 24 predicted proteins | sample MGYA00478478_ERZ1090865 | MGnify/ENA primary metagenome ERZ1090865 (study PRJEB33644, sample SAMEA5815715) | chicken gut metagenome | biome: Chicken; feature: Gastrointestinal Tract; material: Caecum | place: Ireland | collected 2019-01-01 | study: A study of the... | reverse complement strand
TTTTCCTTCTTGAAGTAATTTGATATATTCTCCTTTTATATCTAAGGCTACATCATCTTGATATATTCCTGGTCCCCATGCGCCCATATTTTCACACTCCTTTTAATATTTATTATCTATGTTCATTATAACATTTCGTTTGATTTATAAATAGTCTTTTTTATAAATATATATTTAAAATGTAAAAAAGAACTGATTAATCCATCAGTTCTTGTTCAAGGGCCTCTAAAGGTTCATCTTTTAGTAAAGCGTTTTCTAAAGTGTATTCGGTATCACGATATTTTTTCGCACCAGTTCCGGCAGGAATTAATTTACCAATGATAACGTTTTCTTTTAGACCGGTTAAGTGGTCAACTTTACCGTGAACGGCTGCATCAGTTAAGATTCTCGTAGTTTCTTGGAATGAAGCAGCTGATAAGAATGAATCAGTTTCAAGAGAGGCTTTAGTAATACCAAGTAAAACAGGTTTTCCTGTTGAAGGACGTTTACCTTCAAGGATAAGCTTCTTGTTTTCTTCGGTAAATTCATTGATATTAATCATTGTTCCTGGTAAGAAGTAAGAATCACCTGAATCAACGATTCTAATCTTAGAAATCATACGTTTTGCCATAATTTCAACGTGTTTATCAGAAATATCAACACCTTGTGAACGGTAAACTTTTTGAATTTCATATAAGATATATTGTTGAACAGTTATAGGGTCTGTTACAACTAGTAATTCTTTAGGGTTAATTGGTCCAGCGGTTAAACGCTCACCAGCTTTAACTTCTTGGCCTTTTTCAACGATTAATTTAGCACCGTAATTTGTTACGTGTTCGCGAGTTTCAACATCGTTTTTAACTGAGATTTTGAAGCTTCCACCGTCTTCTTTGATTTCAGTAACAACACCATTGATTTCAGATATTGTAGCTTTACCTTTAGGGTTACGAGCTTCAAAGATTTCGGTAACACGTGGAAGACCTTGAGTGATGTCGTCTCCACCGGCAACTCCACCTGTGTTGAAGTTACGCATTGTAAGCTGAGTACCAGGTTCACCGATTGATTGAGCGGCCATGATACCAACTGCTTCACCAATTTCAACTTCAGAACCAGTTGCGAGGTTACGTCCATAACATTTACGGCAAACACCGTGGTCGATCTTACATGTAAGAACGCTTCTGATTGGAACTTTAGTAATTCCAGCTTCGATTATCTTTTCAGCGATTCTTTCAGTAATGTATGTATCTTTTTCAACTAGAACTTCTTTAGTTCCTGGTTTTAAGATATTTTTAGATGTATAACGACCAACGATACGATCTTCTAGTGATTCGATTAGAGTTCCATCAGTATTCTTGAAGGCTTCAATAACAACACCTTGATCAGTTCCACAGTCGTTAGCTTTAACGATAACGTCTTGAACGACATCGACTAACCTTCTAGTTAAGTAACCAGCATCGGCTGTTTTTAAAGCGGTATCAACGGCACCTTTACGAGTACCATGGGTTGATGTAAAGAATTCTGATACGGTAACTCCTTCACTTAGAGAAGATGTGATTGGGATTTCAACGTAATCTCCGTTTGGCTTACTAACGATACCACGCATACCAGCAAGCTGTCCGTATTGATCGATAGATCCACGGGCCTTAGAATTAATCATCATAGAGATTGATGAGTTTGGATTAGCTTTTAACTGGTTGTTTAAGTCATCATAGATTTTATCTTTAGCATCAAACCAAGTTTGAATTACATTTTCATAACGTTCTTGATCGGTGATTAAACCACGTCTGAATTGTTTGTTGATAGTGTCAACTTTGTTTTGAGCTTCGTTGATAACATCTTTTTTGATTGAACTTTCTTTGATATCGTCGATTGAAATACTAACACCAGAGATTGTCGAATATTTGAATCCTAAGTTTTTAATCGCATCAAGCATAACTGAGGTTTCAGTTGTGTGATAACGTTTATATATTTGTGAAATTAGTTTTCCGATAACGCTTTTATTGAAAGCTGGAACTAATTCTTTGTTTTTAATTTCTTCCGGTATGTTTTTACCTTTATCGATAAAATGAACAGCTGGAGTTGATTTAGTAGCGTTTTCTGATGTTCCGTCGTTAATATATTGGAATGTATCTGGGAAAACATCATTGAATATTAATTTACCTGGAGTTGTAACTAAATATTTGTCTAAATATTTATCTGGGAAAATCTTATGTTTAAATGATTTTACCGGAACAGCAACTCTGGCATGCATATCAACTTCGCCTCTTTGGAAGGCCATAATAACGTCATCGCTATTACGGAATGCACGTCCTTCACCTTTAGCTCCTGGTTTTTCCATGGTCAGATAATAGTTACCTAAGACCATATCCTGTCTTGGAGTAACGATTGGAGAACCATCTTTTGGTGAAAGAATGTTGTTAGAAGCAAGCATTAGGATTCTGGCTTCAGCTTGAGCTTCTTCACTAATTGGAACGTGGATTGCCATCTGGTCTCCATCGAAGTCGGCATTGAAACCTTCACAGACAAGTGGATGGATACGGATTGCTTTTCCATCGACTAATTTTGGTTCGAAGGCTTGGATACCTAAACGGTGAAGCGTAGGCGCACGGTTAAGCATAACTGGATGTTCTTTAATAACTTCTTCAACAACATCCCAAACTCGTTCGTCTTGATTTTCAATCATTCTCTTAGCCGCTTTAATGTTGCTGGCAATTTCCTTAGAAACAAGTCCATGAATTACATGTGGTTTAAATAATTCAAGAGCCATTTCTTTTGGAAGACCACATTCGTGCATCTTAAGTGATGGTCCAACAACGATAACTGAACGGCCGGAATAATCGACACGTTTACCAAGTAAGTTTTGACGGAAACGACCTTGTTTACCTTTTAACATACTTGATAGTGATTTAAGTGGTCTATTACCTGGACCTGTGATGTTTTTACCACGGCGTCCGTTATCAAATAAGGCGTCTACTGCTTCTTGAAGCATACGCTTTTCGTTTTGAATGATAATAGATGGTGCGCTTAAATCGATAAGCTTTTTCAAACGGTTATTACGGTTAATAACTCTTCTATATAAATCGTTTAAATCAGATGTGGCAAATCTACCACCGTCTAATTGAATCATCGGTCTGAGCTCTGGTGGAATTACTGGAAGAGCATCCAAAATCATCCATTCAGGGCGATTACCTGATTCTAGGAATGCGTCTAAAACGTCTAAACGTTTAATTAAACGAACACGTTTTTGACTAGATGAATCTTTAATTTCATCGATTTCTTTTTTGATTGTGTCGACTTCTTTTTGTAAGTCAACTTCTTTTAATAATTCTTTAATGGCTTCAGCACCCATACCTACTCTAAATGTGTTTCCGTATTTTTCATAGTATGAGCGGTATTCCTTATCACTGATTGTCTGTTTTTTCTCAAGTGGTGTATCACCTGGGTCAAGGACAACGTAAGAGACGAAGTATAGTACTTCTTCAAGGTCTCTTGGTGACATATCTAGAACTAATCCCATTCTAGATGGAACGCCTTTAAAGAACCAGATGTGAGATACAGGAGTTGCAAGTTCAATGTGTCCCATACGTTCACGACGTACTTTGGACTTAGTTACTTCAACTCCACATCTATCACAAATGATATTTTTATATCTTAATCTTTTGTATTTACCACAAGCACATTCAAAGTCCTTTGTTGGTCCAAAGATTTTTTCGCAAAATAAGCCATCACGTTCTGGTTTTAGAGTACGATAGTTCATCGTTTCGGCTTTTTTTACTTCACCGTAAGACCAAGAACGGATTTTTTCTGGTGAGGCAATGGCTATTCTTAAGCCAGCAAAGCTATTAGCATCCATTATTTATCCTCCCCTTCCAAATTTTCTAATTCTTCGGCTGTTGGTTCTTTTAAACCAAAGTCGTCAAAATCGTCAAGTTCATGTTCAAGATCACTTTCATCAGTTTGAGCTTGATCAAGATCTTCTTCTGGTTCAGCTGTCTTTAAATTTTCAGATTTTTCGTTTTCGTCTAAGTCTGGAACAAAGCTATCTTTTTCAGCTTCTTCTAACTCTTTTAATTCGACGAATTTACCTTCATTATTTAGAACAGTTATATCTAAACCTAAAGCTTGGAATTCTTTGATGACAACTCTGAAGCTTTCTGGAACACCAAATTCTGGTAATTCTTCACCTTTGACTAAGGCTTCGTATACTTTAACACGGCCGGTAACGTCGTCTGATTTTACAGTCATCATTTCTTGAAGAACATGAGATGCACCATACGCATATAATGCCCATACTTCCATTTCTCCGAAACGTTGACCACCGAACTGAGCTTTACCACCTAATGGTTGTTGTGTAACTAATGAATAAGGTCCAGTTGAACGAGCGTGAATCTTATCGTCAACCATGTGGTCGAGCTTGATCATATACATAACACCGACACTAATACGGTTATCGAAGGCTTCACCGGTACGTCCATCGTATAAAACCATTTTACCGTCACGGTCTAATCCAGCTTCTTCTAGAGCGTCTAGGATTTCTTCTCTGGTTGCACCATCGAATACTGGAGTTGCCATGTAGGTATTTAAGGTTTTAGCAGCCATACCTAAATGAAGTTCTAAAATCTGACCGATGTTCATACGAGATGGAACACCTAGTGGGTTTAATAAGACATCGACTGTGTTTCCGTCTTTATCGTAAGGCATATCTTCTTCTGGTAAAACTAGAGAAACAACACCTTTGTTTCCGTGACGTCCTGAGATTTTATCACCAACGGTAATTTTTCTCTTTTGAGCGATGTAAACTCTGATTTTTTTGCTTACACCAGCTGGAAGTTCATCGTCGTCCTCTTTAGTTAAAATTTGAACATCGTGAACGATTCCTCCGCCACCGTGTTGAACTCTTAGAGAAGTATCTCTTACTTCACGAGTTTTTTCACCAAAGATTGCGTGTAACAATTTTTCTTCTGAAGTAAGTTCAGCCATACCTTTTGGTGTAACTTTTCCAACTAGGATATCGTCGTCTTTAACTTCAGTACCGATACGGATGATTCCGTTTTCGTCTAAGTTTTTACGAGCTTCTTCAGAAACGTTTGGAATATCTCTAGTAAACTCTTCTGGTCCGAGTTTAGTGTCACGACATTCGATTTCATAATCTTTGATGTGAATTGAGGTGAAGGCGTCGTCTTTAACTAATCTTTCGTTTAAGACAACTGCATCTTCATAGTTATAACCTTCGTAGTTGATGAAGGCAACTTTTAGGTTTTTACCTAAAGCCATTTCTCCTTGATCTGTTGAAGGTCCATCGGCAATGACATCGCCTTTTTTGATCTTATCGCCTTTACGAACGATTGGAATTTGGTGATAACATGTACCACTGTTGCTTCGTTCGAAACCTTCTAAGTAATATGTATCTGTTCCTTTAAGGTTTTTAACGATAATTTTACGAGCGTCGACATAGTCAACTGTTCCGTCAGCTTTAGCAACGATAACAGCGCCTGAGTCTTTAGCAGCAATCGCTTCAACACCTGTTCCAACGAATGGAGCTTCTGGTTTTAAAAGTGGGATTGCTTGACGTTGCATGTTCGCACCCATCAAGGCTCTTTTTCCATCGTCGTGCTCGAGGAATGGAATTCCACTAGTAGTAATTGATATTACTTGTTGTGGAGATACGTCCATGTAATCGATTTGTTCTTTGTTTACGATAATGTTTTCGTTTTCGTGACGAACGGGAACACGATCTTCGATGATAATATCGTCATCGTTTGTTTTAATGGTTGCTGGTGCAATATAGTATTCAAGCTCTTCATCAGCAGTCATATATTTGATTTCATCAGTTAATTTGCAATTTTCAACTCGACGATATGGAGTCATGATAAATCCATATTCGTTGACTTTGGCGTAACTTGCAAGTGATGTAATAAGTCCGATGTTTGGTCCTTCTGGAGACTCAACTGGACATATACGACCATAGTGTGATGGGTTAACGTCACGTACTTCCATACTGGCACGGTCTTTAGAAAGTCCGCCTGGTCCTAAAGAAGAAAGTCTTCTCTTATTAGTAAGTTCAGCGATTGGGTTAATTTGATCCATGAACTGAGACAATTGTGATGATCCGAAGAATTCTTTAATTGCGGCAGTTAATGGTCTTATGTTGATTAAAGTTTTTGGAGTTACTTCAGTTATTTCCTGAGTACTCATACGATCTCTAATCATTCTTTCAATTCTACTGATACCAATTCTGAATTGGTTTTGAAGTAGTTCACCAACTTGTCTGACACGACGGTTAGATAAGTGATCGATTTCGTCAAATTTACCAATTCCTTCTAATAAGTTTAAGTAATATGATAATGAAGCGTAGATATCGGAAATTGTAAGTCTTTTGATGTCGATATCTTGATCATTACCAATGACATTAACGATTTTATCAGGATTTTTCTTAGAGTATACTTTGATCATTTGAACTTTATCATAAGTATCTAAGTCGTGATTGATTAAAACTTCTTTTTTACCGTAACCGTTTTTAAAGATTGGTTTTAATTTCTCAAGTAAATCCTTAGTTATTTCTTCTCCGCTTGAAGCAATAACTTCACCGTCAACTTCAATAGTTTCAGCTAAAACACAGCCTAATAGACGGTCAGTGATGTTTAGCTTTTTATTGAATTTGTAACGACCTACTTTAGCTAAGTCGTAACGGAAGGCGTCGAAAAATCTAGTAATCAATTGGTTTTTCGCACTTTCTAAGGTTGAAGGTTCTCCTGGTCTTAGTTTAGTGTGAATATCAATTAAAGCTTCGTCGGTGTTTTTGTTCGTATCTTTTTCAATAGTTTTTAAAAGATAGTCATCTTCACCAAATAAGTCGATGATATCGTTATCACTAGATAAACCGACAGCTCTTAAAAGAGTTGTGACAGGAACTTTACGAGTTCTGTCGATACGGACATATATAATGTCACGGGCATCGGTTTCGTATTCAAGCCAAGTACCACGACTTGGAATGATTTGGGAACCAATAGTTACTTTACCATTTTTCTTGTCTACTTCTTTACCGAAATAAACAGATGGTGATCTAACTAATTGGGATACGATTACTCTTTCAGCCCCGTTGACAATAAATGAGCCACTGTCAGTCATAACAGGCATGTCACCTAAGTAAATTTCTTGTTCTTTTACTTCGCCGGTTTCGGCATTGAAAAGACGAGCTTCTACTTTAAGTGGTGCAGCATAAGTAGAATATCTCTCTTTACATTGTTTAATAGAATATCTTGGTTCGTCAAAACTGTAGTCGCCAAATTCTAAAGACAAATTTCCAGTGAAACTTTCCACTGGAAAAATATCGTCAAAGACTTCTTTGATTCCTTCAGTTAAAAACCATTCATAAGATTTCTTTTGAATTTCTAATAAGTTAGAAAGTTCAATAGTATGTTTTGTTTTTCCGTAATTTCTTCTCTCACGTTTTGCGTTGATTTTTTGAATTTTGTAAGCCAATTTGTCACCCCTATAACCTAAATTTTCGTTATTTCATGTACCCCAAAAATACATGTCACCATTTTATAATTATACTTTTGTTTCTCGCGGTTGTCAATGTTTTTTAGCAGATATTATATAAAAACCTTTATTTTTTGCGATGATGGTTACTTCGTAAATTTTACTTAAATCACGAGCTGTGGTTTTTGCTCCTTGGTTTTTGTTTATAACAAATAGAAGCTTCCCATCTGGTTTTAAATGTTTTTCTGCTTCAAATAAGATTTTGTACAGTGTTTTCTTCCCTACTCTTATCGGCGGGTTAGTAACAATATAATCGTATTTTTTTGTGACGTTTGTATAAAGATCACTTTGAAAAATGTTTACGGATACGTTATTTATTTTAGCATTTTTCCGAGCTAAGTTTAGAGCTCTTTCGTTGACGTCGAGCATATCGATATTGGCAGAGGTGTTCTTTTTTAAATAGATTCCTATTGGCCCATAGCCACAGCCAAAATCAAGGATGTCCCCTTTAAGAACTTGAATGGGCAGGTTTTCGAGTAATGATCTCGTACCAAAGTCTAAGCCGTGCTTGGAGAAGACGCCGTTATCCGTTATGAATGTAAGGTCTGTGTTTTTGATTTTTACTTTTATTTCGTTTTCATTACTTTCGACGTAATCGTTTGTAAAATAATGTGACATATTATCCCTTTCTTAGCTAAAAAGCCCGCAATTATTGCAGGCCTTATTTAGAATAAACTATTTAACTTCTACAGAAGCTCCAGCTTCTTCTAATTTAGCTTTTAATTCATCAGCTTCACTTGAAGGGATGTTTTCTTTGATAGCTCCACCGTTATCAGCTAAGTCTTTAGCTTCTTTTAAGCCTAAACCAGTAACTTCTTTGATTAATTTGATAACTGGTAATTTGTTTGGACCAGCAGATGTTAAAGTAACAGTTACTGTACTTGGACCTTCGTCAGCAGCGGCAGCAGCTGGTGCAGCAGCAACGGCTACAGCACTAGGGTCAACACCAAATTCCTCCTTCATAGCGTCTACTAATTCTTTAACTTCAAGAATAGACATTTCTTTTAAACCTTCAATGAATTCTTCTTTTGTAAATTTTGCCATTTAAATCATTCCTTTCTTTATTTTTCTAAATCTTTGCTATATAAATCTAAGCAAATTGATAAGTCTCTAACTGTTCCCATCATGCCTGAAGCAAGCATAGTAAGTAATCCTTCTCTAGATGGAATATTAGATAATTCTTGTAATTTTGCTTCATCTGCGATTTCACCATCAATAATACCGGCTTTTAAAATTAAAGCTGGATGAGTTTTGGCGAAGTCAGCTAAAACTTTAACTGGAGCGATTTCGTCTTCAGAAAAGGCCATAGCTTTTGGACCTTTAAGTTCATCAGCTAAGTCGATTTTTAAAGTGTCGAATGCTCTTTTAACTAAAGTGTTTTTGTAAATTTTGAACTTAGAACCGGTTTCAGCAAGTTTGTTTCGCAGTTCGTTAGTGTCTTCAACGGTTAATCCTTGATATTCGAATAAAACCATTGATTTAGCTTCTTTAGTTCTTTTAGCTATTTCATCGATAATATCTTGTTTTTTATCGAGAATTTTTTGATTTGCCAAGAATAACACCTTCCTTTCTTCCACCGCAACAAAAAGCTCTACAAGACGTAGAGCTCCAAGGTTAACAAATGTCCTCGGTAGGATATTAAGCTTTTTAGCACCTACTGTCTACGGCTTTCATGTATTCATTATAGCATATTTAATTTTAGAAGTCAAAGCTATTTATATCAACTTTAACTCCAGGTCCCATTGTTGAAGATAGAGTTATGTTTTTAACATATGTTCCTTTAACAACAGATGGTTTTGCTTTAACGATAACGCTTACGAAAGTTTTTAGGTTTTCAAGTAAGTCTTCTTCACTGAATGAAGATTTACCGATTAAAGCGTGAACGTTTCCGTATGAATCAGTACGGTATTCAACACGACCTTTTTTAACTTCTTCAACGGCTTTTTTAGTATCTAAAGTAACCGTTCCAGTTTTTGGATTTGGCATTAGTCCTTTAGGTCCTAAAATACGTCCGATTTTTCCTAAAGCTGGCATCATATCTGGAGTTGCAATCATAACATCGAAGTCAAACCAGTTTTCTTTTTGAATTTTATCTAAATAATCAGTATCACCAACGTAGTCAGCACCGGCTTCTTTTGCGGCGTCGGCAGCAGCACCTTTAGCGATTACTAATACTTTTTTAGATTTACCAGTTCCTTTTGGTAAAACGATAGCTCCTCTTAATTGTTGGTCAGCTTTTTTCGTATCTAGATTTAGATGCATAGCTACTTCAACAGAAGAGTCAAATTTAGTTGTTGCTGTTTCTTTAACTAATTTAACAGCTTCTTCTTTAGTATATAATTTATGTTTGTCAACTTTTTCAGCTGACTCTAAAAATCTTTTACTCTTTTTCATCTTTTAATTCCTCCTTGTGGTTTGGTGGAAAGCGGATATTTCCTCCCACATAGGCTATACCTATGTTAATCTTCTACTTTGATTCCCATGTTTAAAGCTGTTCCGGCAATTGTATTCATTGCAGCTTCTACGGTTGAACAGTTTAAATCTGGTAATTTAGTTTCAGCAATTTCTCTTAATTGTTCTTTAGTAATGGTTCCAACGATTTCGTTTTTACCTTTTGTTCCACCTTTATTAATTTTAGCAGCTCTTTTGATTAAGAATGGAGCTGGTGGAGTTTTAACGACGAAGTCGAATGTACGATCTTCATACACGTTAATTACAACTGGTAAAACATCTCCCATTTTATCTCTTGTAGCTTCGTTGAATTTAGTACAAAATTCTCCTAAGTTAACTCCGGCTGGACCTAAAACTGTACCAACTGGTGGTTGTGGGGTTGCCTTACCGGCTTCGATTTGTAATTTGATTTGCTTAACTAATTTTGCTTTTGCCACGAAAAACACCTCCTATAATATTTTTTCGTGAGTGGTTCAAATGATTATCCGCCAACTGAATTTCAGTTTTCATTTTATGAATCTCCCACTTAAAGCTATAAAACATAGCTATTTAATAATATCACAAATTAAATAATTTGTAAACTAAGCCTTAGTAATTTGTGATAATTCGAGTTCGACAACGGTTTCTTGGCCGAACAGGTCAATTGAGACTTCGAGTTTTGCATTTGGAAGGTCAACTGATTTGATTTCACCATACATTCCGTCGAATGGACCTGAGATAACCTTGATTTTTTCACCAATTTTAAGGTCACTATCGGCTTGAAGACGACTCATACCCATTGATCCTAGAATTTTGTCTACTTCCTGAGGAGTTAATGGGAATGGTTTTGCTCCTTTACCAGATGATCCGATAAATCCGGTTACTCCTGGAGTATTTCTGACGATGAACCAAGCTTCATCTGTCATGATCATTTCAACTAAAATGTATCCTGGGAATAGTTTGGTTGTTTTTTCTTTACCATTTTCATCAACTGATTTTACTTCGGGAACGACTACTCTTAAGATATAGTCTTCCATTCCCATAGAACTAGCACGCATTTCTAATTTTTCTTTAACTTTATTCTCGTGCCCAGAATAAGTATTGACAACATACCACTCTTTTTTCATATCTTCCATAATTATAACCTCTCTAGTAACTCTCTAATACCAGCAATAATGAAGTCTGATGCGACAAAGAAAAGACTTAAGAAGACGATGCAGAGAAATACCCAAATGGCATAGTGCATGGTTTCTTTTCCTTTTGGCCATCTAACTTTTTTCATTTCTTTGATTACGTTACCGAAAAATCCTTTGATTTTTCCCATATTTTCACCTACTTTTAAATCTTATGATTTTCTAAAATAAAAAACACTTTTATGTGCTTTTCTAGGTAAATAATAACACAAATATATAGTGTTGTCAATGAAAAATGATGAGTTTTTTTGGGTATTTATTTTGTCTTTTTTAAACATTTCGAAGATATTAGATCTTTGGCAAAAACTGTTTGAAGATATTTTCTCATTTCATCCGAATTAAGGCTTAGTGGAAGTGTAAACAATATATTTTTAGAAATAGCAAGGTTACTTTCTTTATCTAAATACCAAACGATCGGTTTTATTCTGATGTAAACGTTATCTCTAGGATGATAGGTTTCGCTAGTTGAGAGAGTATACTCCCCTTCTTTGCCGGCTTGGCCTTTGATGATTACGAATTTTTCGTTATCGATTAAATATTCAGAATATGTTTGAACTTTACCATCAGCGGTTAATAAATGATATATTTTGGCAGTTTTGCCGGTTTCTTCAAAGAGTTTAGAGTCCGGTATTTTATATGATATTGCTTTGGCCTCGTCTTTGAACATGACTTTTTCCGGATATTCACCGTAGGTAAATTCGTAAAGGCCATCTTCGTTTTGGTGAATTTTATGATTTAGAAATTCGCGATATTCAAAAACTGGGCGGATTCCGATACTTTTTTCGGATGTCACTTGTTTCCTATGGCCTTTAGATGTAACTATATTATAAGTTAGGTCTTCGGTTTTGATAAGATAGCTATTATTCAAATGTTCTTCATAGTAAAGTGCGCTTTGGACGGTGGCATAGTCTGTGGCCCAAGCGGTTTCGGGTATTTTATTAAATAGTTCGAGTCTTCCGTTGTTTAGCTCTAGGTTTAACATTTTTGGAATAATATCGCGTTTGCGAAAGATTCCGTATATTTGATTTTCGGTGAGGATTGTAAATTTTACTTGTTTAAACATTTTGATTCCCTCTTTCTAGCCAACTAAGATGGTTGTTAAAATATCAACTCCGTCGTTTAATAGGTCTAAAACAAGATATATTTTATCTTTGAAAAAGCTGGTTGTTATGTTTTGATTATCTATCACTATGATGGTATAGGTTTTAGCTTTGGTAATTTCGACTTTACTTTGGTAACGAGAATAGCGTTTTTTTATTTTTTCGGCAGCATCGTCATCGATTTGACCATATATATATAGTTTACCTTTATTGATATAGATACTATTGCTTGTAAAACGGCGGAGAAATGGTTTGATGGTTTCATAGTTACAGATGATGGTGTCCAACGATTTTTTCTTGAAGACTTTTCTGATTTTTTTGATGTTGACTTTTTTATCTTTGCCACCACCGAAGAAATCAAATTTTTTATCGAATTTATGACGATCTGACATGATAAAACAATTATCGATGTTATCGTTTTTTTCAATAACGTCTAAAATTTGGCCGTCTAAACCGATACCTAATAGTGATCCTTTTAATTTTCGAACGATTTGGATTAGCTTTTGATTCATGTTTTTCTCTCCCTTTTGTATTTATAATAGCTTATGAGGTTATTTTTGTCAAACAAAAAACAAGCTTAATTAGCTTGGTTTTGATATTTTTCGATATATGCTTTTTCCATGTCTGTTATGTCGTTTGGACTCATAAAGATGATAACTGAGTTGTGGGCGCCGAGTAATTTATCTATTTGGTCTTTAGATATGCTTTCACTGTTTGGAATTTCTTTAATTAGATCTTCACTTGTGATGTCAAAGTCTTCTTGATTTTCTCTAGCTCCGTAGATGTCCATGATATAGGCTTTGTCGACTTTGCTTAGGACGTCGATGTAATCATCTTTAAAGGCTTTGGTACGTGAGTATGTGTGCGGACCAAAAACGACTACAGTTTTTTTGTCTGGATATTTTTGATTTACGGCTTTTAGGGTGGCTCTGATTTCAGCTGGATGATGAGCGTAATCATCTATTACGATATTATCTAGAACTGGATATTCGGTAAATCTTCTTTTAGCTCCTTCAAATGTTTTTAAAGTTTTGCTGACTTCTTTGGCTTCTAATCTTTCGTAGTAGCAGAAGCTAATAACAGCTAGGGCGTCTAAAAGCATGTGTTTGCCGAATAGTTTTAAATCAAAGTGACCATAGTAATTGTCTTCGATGAAGACGTCGAAGCTAGTTCCGTTTTCGGTATATTCTACTTCTTTAGCGATGATGTCATTATCTTCGTCTAGACCGTAATAGAATATAGGTTTGTCGACTTCTAAGCTATGAGTGTATGGATCGTCACCACAGGCGATAACCATTTTTTCGGCGTTGTTGGCATATTCGGTATATGCGCTTATAACGTCGTCGATGTCTTGATAGTAATCGACGTGGTCGAGATCGATATTAGTAATAATCGCATAGTATGGATGATAGGCCAAAAAGTGTCTTTTGTATTCGCAAGCCTCTAAGACAAAGTATTTGTTTTCTTTGTTTGCATGGCCAGTTCCATCACCGATTAAGTAATTGGCTCCTCTTAATTCGTCTAAAACGTGAGATAACATGGAAGTTGTCGTGGTTTTACCGTGACATCCAGCAATAGTTATCGTTTGAAACATCGTCGTTAGTTTGGCGACCATTTCTTCATACGGATGAATTTTAAGACCCAATTCTAAAGCTCTTTGAACTTCGGTATTATCGTCTTTAATCGCACCTCCTTTGATGATATACATTCCTTCTTGGATGTTTTTAGGATCATACGATAAAACTTCGATGTTTTTTTCTTTTAACCCTTCTTCGGTAAAGTAGTGATTGTCGTTATCGCTACCTTTTACTTCATAACCTAAATCTTTTAAGATGCCTGCAAGTGCGGACATACCTGTTCCTTTTATTCCGATAAGATAGTACATGATGTTCCCCCTAACCTATAAATTCAATTAAGTACGGTCCCAATATCAGAACTAATATAAGTGGGACCACAAATATTACGGAAATAATAGAAGCTTTATTTGGAATTTTGTTGATTTGGCTTTTAACGGCCAATATTTGTTTGGTTCTCAAGAAGTCAATTTCGTTATATAGGACGTTTAAGATACTGTTACCAAACTGACTTGTCTGAATAATATTTAAAATTGTGTTGTTGATGTCGTTTGATGAAATTCTTTGATGCATGTCGCTTAATGCTTCAATCAGTGATTTACCAAACTGCATTTCAAATAAAGTCTTTTTAAATTCATCACTTATTTCAGAATCGACGTTGTCGCAGGTAACTCTAAGTGCACCTTCTAGGTTGTTACCGGATTCTAAGGTAAGTGAGAGTATTTCAAAGAAGAATATTGCTTCATTTTCGAGTCTTTTGTTGCGGATTTCAATCTTTTTAGTAATATTTAAATAATAAAATAGATAATATGTTCCAACGGCGACAAATGGCGCGAGAATGTAACCGAGGTCAGTGAGTATGACGATGAGTACGGTTACGAGAAGAGTTACTAGAAGACGGTCACGGACAAAGGTACTTACAGTATATTTGGTATCGTGACCTAAGCAATTTAAATCTTTTTCAATTTTTTCGAGTTCTGAGGCTCGATATAGTTTAGTTAGCCAGAGACTTTTTTTCATCTAAATCACGACCTTCATTATTCTTCTAATACATACTATAAAGATTATATAGTAAATTATCATAAATATCAATAAAATTATGCCAAGTTCGCTATTTATAAACGGTAAAAAGTATGTCGGATTAATGGTAGATATAATTAATACGAATACAAATGGCATGAAAAGTAAGGTATAGACGACAAGTTTACTACCACTTGTTAAGGAATTTAATTCAAATTTAAGTTTTTGCTTTTCAAACATACTATTTTCGATGTTTTCGAATATTTTGATGATGTTACCACCGGTTTTGTTGATTATAGTCAAAGAAGCAGTTAAATATTTAGCTTCTTCTAGACCGGTACGACTGGAAAATCTTTTGAACACACTTTCGAGTTCGAGCCCATAAAGAAGTTCAAGGCTCATTTTTTTAAATTCGTCACCGATTGGTCCTTTAACTTCCCGGCCGACGATTTCGATGGCCTGAGAGATACTTCTTCCAGCTTTAAAGGCGTTGTTCATAACGGTAATAGCTGAGAGAAAATCGCTTTCTAGTTTGTAACGATATGCTTTATAACGAATTATCAAGAATAAATCTAAAGCAAAAAAGCCTAAGGTATATATTAAGATGAATTCGTATATGTTTAGAAGATCTAGCTGGATTGCTTTGGCAAATACGGCAATAATGACAAAGATTAAACCGATAATAATTTTGCCACTGACGATTTCAAATCCGGTTTGATGATATTTAGTTATTTTAGTGTATTTTTCTAACCTTTTTGCATATTTAGTGATGAAAACAGATTTTTTTAGTGATTTGCTTAACCTTTGAATTAATTTGGTATATTTATTTAGCAGTTTATCGGTAAAGGAAACCGTTTTTTTATTTAGCGGCTCAATGGTGTAGGCATTTATTCGTTTTTCGAGTTTAAAGGCCCTTCTCAAGCGGTTAAAGTAAACTAATAAAGCTACTAAGATAACGGTTATAAGGCTTAAGATAATTAAAAGTTCGCTTGAATGGGAGACGACTTCGAGATTTAGACTTACCGAGCTTGTATTTCCAGCTTTGTCGGAAACGGTATAAGTTAAGGTTTTATTTCCAGATGTTGTTAGGTCTAAGTCTTTTAGATTGTTAGTTATTTTATTGCTTAAATCACCATCATGATTATCTTTAGCAGTTACTTCAGGTAAGTTTTTAATGTTAGTAATTGTAAAGGTTTCGTCTTCGATGGTGATTTCTGGCTTTTCTTTATCAATTATGTATTCGCCAGATTCTTCGGTAAAGGTAAAACCAGTGTTTAAGGTTACAGATACTGATATTTTATAGGTTCCAGTTGTGTCTAAGGTAAAGGTGGCGGGAATGTTTTGATTGACTGTTTGAGTGTCAACTATTTCACCATCTTTATAAAGATTGTACGTATACTCCACCATGTTTGGGTTTGGAGTAAAGGTTATGGTTAAATTTTGATTAGTCGGTGTTTGACTGTTTTTATCGAATGTTCCACCTTCAAACATAGGTTACCTCCTTACTTTCCAAAAATATCAGTTAAATCGTCAATGTCGCGAACTTTAATACGATTGTATACTTTAGGTATATATTTATGCATGAGGAATTCACCAATTACTTCACCATTTGGCATAACTCCTGTCTGTTTAAATTTAAATATTTCTTTTTGTTCGATTTCGCCGTTTTTGATGCCGGTTATTTCGTTGATGGCACTGACTCTTCTTCGGCCGTCGGAAAATCTGGTTACTTGAACGACGATTTGAATTGCACTTTCAATATATTCTCTAATGGCAGTGACAGGGATTTCGACACCATTCATCAAGACCATCGTTTCTAGTCTGTTTAAGGCATCTTCTGGACTGTTGGCGTGCATAGTGGTCATACTTCCCTCATGACCGGTATTCATCGCTTGAAGCATATCGAAAGCTTCTTTACCACGGACTTCACCAACGATGATACGGTCAGGTCTCATTCTAAGTGAGTTGATTACTAAGTCTCTAATGGTTACGGCACCTGAGCCTTCATAGTTATCACTTCTGGTTTCAAGGGAGATGACGTGGCTTTGTTTAAGCCTTAATTCGGCGGCATCTTCGATAGTGATTATACGATCAGCTGGGTCGCAGAATGAAGATAAGACGTTTAATAGTGTCGTTTTTCCGGCACCGGTTCCACCGACAATTAGAATGTTTAATTTAGCGTGAACGCAGGCTTCTAAGAATCTTGCCATGTACGGCGTAAGGGTTCCAGTTCTTAGAAAGTCATCAATAGTAGCGAGTTCGGGCTTAAATTTTCTGATCGTTAGAACTGGTCCTTTTAACGATAGCGGTGGCAGGACAGCGTTTAATCTCGAACCGTCTTGAAGTCTTGCGTCGACCATCGGATGAGCTGTATCGATTGTTCTACCTAGTGGCTGAATCAGTCTTTGGATAACTCTTATGATGTGATCATTATTAATAAAGCTTACGGTTTCATCTTTGATTAATTTACCGTTTAATTCGATATATATTTCGCTTGGACTGTTGACCATTATTTCGGTTATTTCGTGGTCTTTTAACAGTTCGGTTAAGGGTCCAAAACCGTTTATTTCGTTATCGATTAAGTTATATATGTAACTTCTTTCGGCGTTTGATAAATCGTATCGGTCGATGATTTCACTTGTCTGTTTTTTGACAAAGTCATCCATTGTTTCGCCGTTTTTGACATTGTTATCGATTAAGTTTTGAATTATTTCATTGCGCAGTTTATCTAGTAGTTCTTTGTTAGGAAATGCGTTATAATCACTTGTTTCAACTATTTCTGGTGTTTGCGGGCGATATTTAAATTCATCTATAAATTTTTTCATGATTTATGGCCTCCTACTTTAGAAAATCATCAATAATGTGATTTAAAACTTCAATTCCTTTTTCTTTAGCATTTGCTTTATCTAATGTGGCAAGTTCACCGTTTTGAACGTATTTTTGCAGGTTACGAAGGTGAAATGACTTTGGTAAAGTGTAATCAATAGAATGGTTTAGAATTGTTTTGATATCGAATTTGCTAAATTCATCTTGGTTTAGTGATTCGTTTAAAACAATTTTATAATTTGATTTTTCCATATCTTCATAGATTGTAATCATATTTTTCATGTTACGAAAATCCATAAGGTCGTTACTTAGAAGATATATTATTTGATCACTGTTATCATAAGTAATGAGGTTTACTCCGTCAATTATATGATTAGTATCAATGAGGATAACGTCGTATTTAAAGCTTAAGCGACTTAAAACAACGTTTATGTATTTTGGATCGATTTTATAGGCCATTCGAGGGTCTTTAGGAGCAGCTAAAAGGTCTATATAGTCGTTATATTTGGTAATGTAGTCTTCGATTTGATTAAAACGATTATTGGCAATGTCGCTAGTCAAGTCGTAAAAGTCGTTTTCAACTTGAACGTTTAAGCTTGGAGCGATTACGCCTGAATGAAGGTCTAGGTCAACGATAATGGTTCGAAGTTTTCTTGTACTCAAAAGTCCGGCAATGTTTAATACTGTTGTAGTTTTGCCGGTTCCACCTTTTACTGATGTAATTGTAATTGTTTTAGCTTTAGCATTTTGCATGATATTTCCCTCTATTCTTTTATTATTTGGCCAGTATCAAACTGTCCGATATAGGTTAGGTTGATTTCAAATTGTTGTTTAAAAAGTTCACTATAAATACCGTTTGGATTGTGAGTAATATGAATTTCTATGGAACTTTCGGTGATGTTTATTTCTTTGTTTCCTTCGAGGTTTTCATCAAGTAGACGATTTAGTTTAGATTCGAGGTTTTCATCTTCTTGGTGTTTTAGACCATATTCAATGGTACTTTTGATTTCGTTTTCGTATTTATTTTTAAGGTATGTTATATTACCTAGTTCAAAGATGAAAGCCATAAAGAGAAGAAGAACGGGAAGTAAAACGACGAAGACGACGAGGCTTTGACCTTTACTGTTTAAAGATTGTCTTAGAGGTTTTAATTTCATAGTCGCTTCCTAATACTTGCTGAATGACTGGCGTGCTTATGGAAACTTTTTGGCTTAAGGTTAAAGTAATCATATCGTCTTTGGAATTTTCCGAAAGGTTTATGTTTTCTTCTTCTAAGTAATTGTTTAAATTAGTCATGTCCCCATTTTCATAAAGGGTGGCTACTGTTTCTAAATCGTTATTTAAGTCGAATTTCTTCAAAAAAATATTACCAATATCGATCATCGAGATAATTATTAAAAGGAGTATTGGTAATACTAATATGAATTCAACTAGTGCTTGCCCCTTCTTATTCATATTATCACTCTACCTATCATATCAATTATATCAAATTTTTAAGTAAATTAAAATAAATTATGAAATATTTTAGAACTATTTAAAAAACTCCGTTAATTGGAGTTAGTAGCTTGAATGTATTCAACAACTATTTGAGCTTCGCTGCTTGTTTCAATGCCGTCATAATCTGGATTATAGGCAATTTCAACGGTTATTTGTTTAGTTTGCCCTTGTTTTAAGGTTTCACCGATATTATACCCGGTTGTATTAACGGTTACGGCAGATGAGTTTGTATCACTATTTATGATGACGTTTTCTAGCTTGGCATCAATATTTCCTTTGTTTTGGACAGTTACGGTATATTTGACACTGTCACCGGGCTCATAAAGATTTGCTTCCATATTAGCGGTTGTTTGGGTCCAGCTTGGAGATGTGGCATTTTCGCCAGAGCCTTCTGTTTCGGCTACGGCAACGTTTGTAACTTCAATGTTCCAATTACCGGTAATAGCGGTACTTCCTTTGACGTTAAAATTTGTTTGAAAGGCGGCGTAACCGACGCTCAAACAAAGTAATAGTGATAAACAAACGACTAAAATTATTTTTGTTTTTTTATTTTCTCTATGCATTGTCCTTCCCTACTTTCAATTATATTTTAACAAATTTTTTGACAAAAATAAAGAAAAAACATCTACACTTTTTAGAAGCGGCGTAAATGTTAGTTTTCTTTAGATATTTTTTTTAGTTTATATAATATATTCAAAGCATCCATTGGAGTTGTTTCGAGAGGGTCGATTTTGTCGAGTTCTTCTTCTAGTTTATTTTTTTTAGGAATTAATTCATCAATTGGCAGGGTTTCTTGAATTTTAGTGTCACGTGATTCTTCTTTGGTTTCGTATACTTTTAGGATTTCACTGGCTCTATTTATAACTTCGTTTGGAAGTTTAGCAAGTTTAGCTACGTGTATACCGTAACTTTTAGAGGCAGGGCCTTCTTTTATTTTGTGCAAGAAGGTTATTTTTCCATCTTCTTCGTAGGCACTTACATGAATGTTTTTAAGATGCTTTAGAGTTTCGTTTAAATCCGTTAATTCATGGTAATGAGTTGAGAAGAAGGTTTTAGCTTTGATGTTTTGGTGAATGTACTCAATAATCGCTTGAGCTAGAGCCATACCGTCAAAGGTCGAAGTTCCTCTTCCTAGTTCATCGAAAAGGATTAAGCTTTTATCGGTAGCACTTGTTATGGCGTTTCCAGCTTCCATCATTTCGACCATGAAAGTCGATTCTCCGCTAACTAGGTCGTCTGAGGCGCCAATTCTCGTATAAATTGCATCAAAGATTGGAAGTTTGGCACTGCTGGCAGGAACAAAACAGCCTATTTGCATCATTATTGCGATTATAGCCATTTGCCTCATATATGTCGATTTACCTGCCATATTCGGTCCGGTTATAAGTAAAATATTAGTTTTTTTATCCATGATTATGTCGTTGGTAACAAATTCCGCGTTTATTACTTTTTCGACGACTGGATGACGAGATTCTTTTATACAAATTTCATCTTCGGTAATCTCAGGTTTTACGTAGTTGTTTTCTTCGCTGATTGTTGCAAATGAAGCTAAAACATCTACTTCACTGATGATTTTAGCTATTGTTTGAAGTCTTGGAATGTATTTTTTTACTTCGTCTCTAATTTCTGTGAATAAATTATATTCGATTTCAACTATTTTTTCTTCAGCATTTAAAATTAGAGCTTCTTTTTTTTTTAGAATTGGACTTATGTATCTTTCACAGTTGGCTAGGGTTTGTCTTCTTTGATAACCCCAATCTTCTTTTACTTCTTTGACGTTACCTTTACTGATTTCAATATAATAACCAAAGACACGGTTATAGCCAACTTTTAGATTTTTAATACCTGTTCTTTCTCTTTCTTCGGTTTCAAATTTGGCGACAAAGTCTTTACCACCCTTTCTGAGCACTTTTAATTCATCAAGTTCGACGTTATAACCTTCTTTAATTAGATATCCTTCCTTGGTCGATACTGGAGGATTTTCATAGATACTTTTTTCGAGTAAGTTATACAATTCATCTAGGGTTTCTAAGTTTTTAGGATAGTTTATCTTTGTTAAGATTTCTTTGATTTTTGGTAATATTTTGATAGAGTTTTTTAATTGTAAGAGATCTTTACCATTAGCTGACCCAAAGGCAATTTTACCGCTTAATCTTTCAAGATCATAGACATCTGTCAAGTATTTTTCTAGGTCACTTTTTAAAATGAATTCGTTAATTAGAGTTGCGACGGTGTTTAATCTGTACTCGATTTCGTTTTTATCAACTAATGGGTTTAACAGGTATGATTTTAAAAGTCTGGCACCCATGGCGGTTTTGGTTTTATCTAAAAGCCACAATAATGAATACTGTCTTTCTTTTAATCTTAAGGTTTCAGTTAGTTCGAGGTTTCTTTTGGTATGAACGTCCATACGCATGTGATCTTTGGTCTGCCTTATAATAACTTTTTGAAGATGAGAGAGGTCTCTTTTTTGATTATCGGCAATATAAGCTATTAGATGTTTTACGGAGATAATATATCTTTCGTCGGTTAAATCTTTATATACTGATTCGTATTTGTCCGTTGTAATGTCGGTTATAGTTGCCGTTAAGTGGAACTGATTTTTTAAAATTTCGTATATATTTTTATTAGTGTTTTCGGTCATAATTACTTCTTTGATGCCGAGGTTTACTATTTCACTGACGACTTTAGAGGTATCATGTTCCATCAAAAAGGCATATATTTCTCCGGTTGTGGCATCGGCATATGAAATGCCGTAACAGTTTTTAAAATCGGTAATACTGGCAATAAAGTTATAATCGGTTTTGTTTAACATATCGTCATTCATGACAGTTCCCGATGAGACTATTTGAATGATGTCTCTTTTGACTATTCCTTTTGCAGCTTTAGGGTCTTCTAGTTGTTCACATATACCAATTTTATATCCTTTTTCAAGTAATTTATCGATATAACCGCTAGCGGCATGATAAGGAATTCCGCACATCGGTATGCGTTCTTCTAAACCTGCTGATTTGCCCGTTAAGGTAAGTTCTAGCTCGTGGCTGACTTTTTCAGCGTCATCAAAAAACATTTCATAGAAATCCCCTAATCTAAAGAAAATTATTAAATCTTCATGAGCGTTTTTGATTTCCAAATATTGTTTCATCATTGGAGTTATTTTATTCATATCGACACTTTTTCTATCCATAAATCTACTTCCTTTTCTGCCTTTAGTTATTATATCATTTTTTGACTCTGAATTTCCAGAAAATAGTAAAATTAAAACAAAAGATTAAAAAAACTTTTGTTTCATGAATGCCAACTAAATTTTAAATGTTTGACTGAAGTGATTTAATTACGCACGGTGAAAGACCTGTAACTTCAGATATTTTTTGGACGCTATCTCCTGATTTAAGTAAATTTTTAGCTGTTTCGATTAAGGCATTTTCTTTGCCGATTTCAATTCCGTCGGCTCGACCAATTTCAATTCCGTCGGCTCTACCAATTTCAAGGCCTTCATTTTTCGCATATTGTAATCCTTGACTGCGTTCAAATTCATCCATTTCTTCTTTGTCGTAAAGTCCGATAATTCCATCGTCGTTACTCATCGCTTCAATTGTTTTCTTAAACATCATAAGTTCTTCATCTCCTTCTGATACATCTTGTAAAACACTTATTTCATCGGTTATAAGCATTACAAATACTTTTTCAAGTCTACTTAATTTGTCTTTACCTTCATTATAATACTTATGTAAGGCTTTGGCTAGATATATATCGATAGTTAAGTACGATTTATCGGTACATACTTTATTATCTTCGTCTCGCATCATCGTATTTACTATAAGGTCACCGGTAAATGTTAGTTTTGAGTTAAAGTTTACTTGAACAACTTTTTTTGGTTCTTTGCCGGCTTTAGTAGATGTGATTACTAGTCCATGATGATAGTAATTATTTTTAATCATTTTACCTGGATTATCAGTATTATTCATCTCAAAATTAACGATATAATTTAAAAATGCCATAATTAAATCAGTGATTAAGCCTTTATCTTCGTATTTTTCTTTTGGAAGTTCAGTGTTTTTGAAAACTAAATTTTGAGAAATTGCATTTTCATTTAATAAAAGTAGTTTACTTAGAACATATGATAATAGGTTTTTATTCCTTGGATCTTGCCATACGGCCTTAAATACTTTATCGAATGAAGCTGGAATTACTTTACCTGGCATTAGAGTTTTTTTATTCATTGTTTTCCTCCTTCATAGATAATCATAGTTCATGTATCTTCGATTTCCTTTTTTATTTTCAAATTTTTTTAATTTTTTCGAAAAAAACATGAAAAATGGTGGATTCCATAGTATTCTTAGCTTTAATTTATTCTTTTAGTTGTCCTTCTTATGGCAAATGTTGATACAATTACACATGTTATTAGGCAATGATATTGTTTCTATATCAAAAAACGTGGAGTTATTTGAAATGGTAAGATGTATTTATCCATAATTTTTCACCTTTTTATCTTATATATATTATACTAAAAATAAGCAATTATCTTGCTTAAAATTACAAATTTTCTAAGTATTCTAAGGCCTCATCAAAGGTTTTGACAGGAACTAAATCTATTTTGTATCCTTTCTCTTCTTTGACTTTCTTAGCCTCTTTGTAATTATCTCCGTCTGGAACTAAGAAGATATCAGCTCCTTTATCAACTGCGCCAATTAATTTATATTTAACTCCGCTTATTTCGCCAACGTTACCATCTTCGTCGATAGTACCAGTTCCAACTATGGTATGGCCGTGAGTCAAATCTATTTCGTTTAGATAGCTATATAAGGTTAAGGTAAGCATAAGGCCGCCAGACGGGCCTGATTCACTATCTTTAAATTCTAATTCAACTGGATGATCTGATTTTAAATCAAAGGTTTCAGAAAGTAAGGCACCAACTTTAGGTTCACCAAGGACATCGATTAAAGTTGCGGTTTTGGTTTGCTTTTCATTATCTCTGATTACTTTAAAGTTTACTTTGTCCCCTACTTTTTTAGTACTGATATAGTTATATAGATCTTCTTTTGTAGAAATTTTGTGGCCATCTGCTTCGATGATTTGGTCGCCAACTTCTAAATTAGTGTTTGCTAGATCGTCGATATAAGTTAAATATACTTTGATGTTTTTCATTTTATATTCAATGTCTGATTTATCATAAGCTAGTTTTAATGCGGTGTTGCTGGCTTCTTCAAGCATCATTTTATTTCTAAATTCCATGTCTTCGACAGATTCTGATCCGGTAACTGTTTCGGCTTCGGTTTCAACGTCCCAATCAGGGTCAAAGAAGGCCCATATAAGGGTTGGTATTGTGGCATGAATTTCCGTAACGTAAGCCATGTTTAAGGATCCGGACATTTTGAAATCAGAGTTTTCTATTTTATCTTTAGTGTCCATAAGTCCACCTGGGGCCGATATGTAATATGGAAGGTTCATCGTCAGAACGATAAAAACGAGAATATAGATAAAAATAAAGCCAAATTTTTTAATGAAATTTTTAAGTTTTTCATATATTTTATTAAACATAGACATTCCCTTTCTATATAACTATATACAATCAAGGTGAAAAAAAGATGAAAAAGTTAACAAGTATTTTAATAATGGCCGTTTTAATTTTTGTGGCTATTTCTATTTTAGTAGATTCTGAGAGTATTTTAAGGTCGGTAGAATTTTCTTTGAATATTTTTAAAGAGAATATTTTTCCGTCTTTGTTTCCTTTTTTCGTTTTGTCAAACATTTTAGTAAAATGCGGTTTTGTCGAACTTATTGGAACTTTGTTTAAAGGTATTATGGGCCGAATGTTTAGAATAAAAGGAGCGGCGGCTTTTGTTTTTATAATGAGTATTATTTCTGGTAATCCGGCAAATGCAAAATATACGAAAGAGCTTCTAGATAATGGAACTTTAAATAAGGGTGAAGCTACAAAGATACTTTGTTTTACTTGTTTTAGTAATCCCCTTTTTATTTTGGGAACGGTGTCTCTTACTTTTTTAAACAATAAAGAAGCAGGAATACTTATTTTAATTTGTCATTATTTGGGCAATATAATAATTGGGGTGATGATGAGAAATTATTGTCCTAGTGAAGATGGTGGTAAAGTCAGTTTTCGAGAAGCTATCGACAAGATGCATAACAAAAGAATTAGTAATAATGAAAATTTAGGGGTAATTCTTACTAATTCTTTAACTACTAGTATAAATACTTTGCTACTTGTTTTAGGAGTTATTACGACTTTTTTAGTAATTACGACGATTATTAGTGAGACTATTTCACTAAACAGCGTGATGCAGAGTACGTTAAATGGTTTTATTGAAATGACACAAGGTCTTAAATATATAAGTATGGAAGCAATTCCTTTAAAACTTAAATGCGTACTGGCTGTAATGATGCTTTCATTCGGTGGTCTTTCGGTTCATATGCAGATAATGAGTATTTTAAGTGATGCGAAAATTAAGTATTTGCCATTTTTATGTGCGAGAGTAATGCATAGTTTGATTTCAGGAATGATGGTTTATCTTTTATTCGATTTCTGGTTTTAATAATAGTAGATGGTATTGTACACGTAATCGTCTTCCATATTATCACTGTGCAAAGTCATTTTAAATCTTAGAAAACAATTGTCTTCCTCACAAGTGGTGGTTAGACTTGGCGAATTTATACTGACTGTGTTAGGCATATTGAATTTTTGTTTACCAATGATTACTTGGGTACTGCTTACAGATACGGTATTTGAACCGATTGTACATGTAGATCCGGAACACGATGGAATAACTGAACCGTCATCTGGAAGGATGCGACGCATATTTTTAGATATGATGGCTGTTTTTTCCATAATCGCACTTTTGACTGTTTGAGTTTGATAAATGTCTTTAACTTGCAAAACTATTTCAAAAAGTAAAACGGTTATAACCATGGTTAGGGCAAATGAGGCAATTAATTCAACAACGGTAAATGCTTTATTATTAAGTTTCATAAAAATCCCCTTTTCTTTTGTAAACTTTTATTAAAACAATAATAAACAAACAATAAAAACAAACATAAAAAAAT
>ERZ1090865.386-NODE-386-length-26380-cov-12.160266_pt1 | contig 26380 bp, 26 predicted proteins | sample MGYA00478478_ERZ1090865 | MGnify/ENA primary metagenome ERZ1090865 (study PRJEB33644, sample SAMEA5815715) | chicken gut metagenome | biome: Chicken; feature: Gastrointestinal Tract; material: Caecum | place: Ireland | collected 2019-01-01 | study: A study of the... | reverse complement strand
GCAGCAAGATCACCTCGGTGGCGACGGTCTCAACGTCGCTGACGACGTGGGTGGCTACCAGAATGATGCGATCGGCGGCCATCCGGGCCAGCAACTCCCGCAGGCGCACCCGCTCCTTGGGGTCAAGGCCGGCGGTGGGTTCGTCCAGGATCAGCAGCTTGGGGTCGCCCAAAAGTGCCGACGCCAGCAGCAACCGCTGCTTCATGCCGCCGGAGTAGGCGGACAGGCGCTTGTCCAGCTCAGCCGAGAGGTTGACCGCCGCGGCCACGCGGTCGACCTCGGCCGGGACGGCCTTGCCGGGCAGTTCTTTGAGCGCGGCCATGTAGGCCAAAAAGCGGCGGCCGGTGTAGCTGTCGTACAGCCCCTGCTGCTGGGGCATATAGCCGAGCACGCGGCGGAAAGCGATGCCCCGCGCAGGTCTGCCGCACCAAAGCACCTCGCCCGAATCGGCCGCCAGCGTGCCGGTGATGATGCCGATCAACGTACTTTTGCCCGCGCCGTTGGGACCCAGCAGGCCGTATAGGCCGGGGGTGAGGGTGAGGGAGATACCGGCGAGGGCTTGCTTTTTGTGGGGGTATGAGTTGTCCTTTTTGCTGAACACCGCCCAACCGGACGTAGTCTGTGCGTAAGTTTTTTCGAGGCTGTCGATGGTTAGTTTTTCATCCATAATATGGACCCTTTGGGTTTGTACACGGGGGTCAGAAGGCAAACCGAATCGGTTTCAGTGCTGCGGCGTTGGAGTTGAGATAATCTTCCTGCGAAATCAGTGAGTAAATATATCCGTAATGATACGCTGTCTCCTGCACTTCACTATCGGTAATCAACAGGACATCGTTTTCTGTTTTCCCTAGCATAGTCGCCATCCGACGATCAGCGCTGACCTCTTGGCGAATAGTAAGCGGCCGCAATTCGCCGGTTTGCACATTGACGGCATAGCAACAGTCTATTGCAACCGGGTAGGATACACCGGGTTGATTTTCATAATACCGCTGCGAAAGAAGGAACCAATCTCCCATTTTGCCATCCAGATAAGCAGATACCGCACCCTCGTCGGGTAACGTGGCAAGCTCAGTCGCTGTACCATCCGGCAGCGAAAGCCTCATCACTTTGCGACTGTCGCAGTCAAAGTAGTAAAGCCCATCATCACATAGCAAATCATAAATCCGCCCACTGTAGGTGAGGGTTCCAACAGGTTGTGCGCCTCCTACGGGGATTATCGTACATGTATACTGCGTGGAACGCTCAACCTCATCAGCGATATCGGCCCATTCCTGTCCTGGGAAATCCGCCTCTGACTTTTCGGTATACTGTTCACGCAAAACACAATAGCCGTTTTCTGTGACCCCCATAAAAACTGGTTCTGTCCCGCCAATTTGTACAGCACGCTCATAAAAATCGGATCGTTCACCAGTATCCAGGTCAATCAATACAAGTTTGAGGGTTGCGTTGCTGTCCTCGATGTCGTTCGGATTGACAACGTTCAGCGCGCAAACAAGCTGATTCCCGTTGACCGCAAATACATTTTTCAAACGCTCGTTGGTGGCAAACTCCACCAGTGTATGCCGATCGCTTCCGTCCAGGTTGGCAGCATCAATGTGGGGAGTTGCACGTTCCGGAGCTTCTGCTCCATAGGTAATGTGAACAAGAAGCAGGTGATCACCACTTACTAAGGGAAAATAGCTGCCTTCGTCAGGATCAATCCAAGCAGTGCAGCCTTCATGGTCATGTGTACAGTTTGGTGCGGCGCACAGGTAAACCTCCTGTTGTGTGGCATAGTCAATGTAAAAAATGTTTGTACCAATTGATTCATCAGTGAAGGTTTCATAATACCCCTGTTCACTGCCACAGCCGAGAATAGAGTAGAGTTCGCGTGTTAAGGTTGTGAACCCTGTAGCAATAGGTTCGGTCACACTTTCTGGAACGGATGGAGAAGCCTCCGATGTGGGCATTTCGCTTGTGACGGAGGCAGAAGAATCTGACTCTTTAACATCATCTTGAGGCGAACATGAAGTAAAAACACATAAAAGCCCGGCCATTAGAACTGAAACCAAAGCACTAGGCTTGCTGGGTCTTGTCATGAATTATATCCTCCCTGTAGAAATAGCGATCAAGCGGTTGGAGCCAGTGTGTAGCTGACTCCAACCGCTTGATCGTGAACATAGTCAGCGTAGATCGGAGATGAACGTAAGCGGCTGTTTAAATCGATGCACTTCTTAAGACAACCGAAGAGGTATTGTATGGCTTTGCAGCTTTTCGATCACGACTGGCAATACCTATATGGTTGGGATGGTGAAGTTACGGATTAAACCGTCACATAACTCCAATACCACACAGAGTTGGGCGCGTTGTCACTCTGATAGAAGAAGACATCACTCCAACTGCCAGGGTTGCTCTTGTCAGTGTAGAGGCGATAGCCCGCAAATGTGCCTTGCTGCAACCACATACGGCAGGTGTTCCCCTCATAATTGGAAAAGTGGAACAGCGTGTCGTCAAGATTACCGCTCGTGGTCGCAATGGTTACGGGGTAGACGCCAGGACTGACGGCGGTGCGGTACAGGTTAACTGCATATTGCTGGCTGCCCTGCATCGTATAGATCTGTCCTTCGTTGCCGGAGCCGATTACATGCCATTTTTGGCTGGTGTTTGCTGAGCTGTAAGTGCTGCTGTCGACCGGTGCCTGGTTATAATTGCCGTTTGCACGGAGTGCAGGGCCAGCTCTCATCCCACAGGAATTAAACTTGACGATATGTCCAACAGGAGAATTGATCGCCCTCGTCTCCGCAGCCATTGCGGGTGCAGCTGCTGCCAATGCCATCGTCAGGGCGAGACATGCAGTCAAGATTCGTTTACACAGGGTTTTCATCACGCAAATCCTCCTTTTACGAGATTTGTGATTTAGGTTGGTCTCGGGGCGAAGACCATCACCTGCGCGCCGGTGATGGCTTTTACAAGTCGTGGTCAGTTCCCGGGTTCGCTGACCCTTTCCTGTGGCTATACGATACCACACCGTGCACGAGTTCGCCACTAATCGTGCCTAACTGCAAGAAATCGTCGCTAAATGCAAAATCGGATGCGAATCTTCGCATCCGATCAGGTTCCTATTTCATGAATTGTGAGATCAATCTAAATAGAACATCTTGTTCTTCCGATGTAGGGGTTGGGGACGGAGAAACACTCGAGTGGTTGTGCTGGCGCAGCAAAGCCGCCAACTCTGTCAACAGCTTGATTTGCTCCTCGCTTAAATCCTGAAGCGTCAATGTCTTAGACTTTGATCCCATTGCAAGGTAGTCTAGCGAAACATCGAATATGTCTGCCAAGGCCGCAGCCGTTTCCAAGGTGGGATAGGTTCGGCCTGCTTCATATTTTCCCAGCGCAGATTGTCCAATCGACACATTCTTTTGCGCAAGGCGGTCTTCCACCATGCCCATTGTATAGTTCTTATCGTGTCGTAACTGCCGAAGCCGCTCACCGAATGCAAACAGCATGCAAATGTCTCCCCTCCCGCTTATATACTTCTATATTACAAGTTGACACCGGACAAAAAGAACGATAGTATTATTCAAATAAGTACATTTGTCCGATTTGGCTAAAGACGTCTTGACAGAAAAAGGAGGGTACGCTATTTTGATAAAAAAACGAATGGAAGCGGAACGCTGTCCGCAGGAAGGGCTGTCCATGTTACATATCCTGATTTGTGACGATGAACCGGAATTTGCATCGCTGTTAAAATCAAAGATAACCGGGTTGCCCACCTACTCGCGGCGACGGATGAGCATCGAGTGTGTTACGGATCCACGAGACATTACGGTGCAGATGGCGCGCGATATGGACCTGATTTTCCTCGACATTGATATGGGAAGCGTAAACGGAATCCAGTTGGCTGCCAAGTTTCGCGACGTACGCAAAGACAGTATTCTGATTTTTGTCACCAATTATGGCGAGTATGCGGCGGAAGGATATGAAGTGAACGCTTTCCGCTTTCTGCCGAAGCTGCGCCTAGATGAAAAGCTGCCGGACTATTTTGAAAAAGCAGTGGCGGCATGCCAGGCGCATGCGAGAACGCTGAACCTTATCTGTGACGGTGAAGAAACCTCTTTAGCCATTGATACGATCATCTATGTGGAAATAGAGTCTGGCTTGCTGGTTTTTCACATGGATGAAACAGCCCGACCGGAACGGAAAAGCAGGATGACAATGAGAAAATTGGAAGAAATGCTGGCCAATGAAGGATTCTTGCGCATTCACAGCAGCTATTTGGTAAATATGGCATACATTGAGCGTTTGCTGTCTAGCGGTGTTACGCTACTTAACGGGAAGTCCCTGATGGTCAGCCAGCACAATTACCCCGAGATTAAGAAAAAGTATCTGGAATGGAAGGGGCTCGGATGAAATGGGTTACGCTTTGAGTGTTATATTGACGAGCCTACAGATATGGGCGTGTTCGCTGTTATTCGATGTGTTCTTTGAGAGAAGGTACACGGGCAAGAAGTTTTATGCTTTGCTGGTACTGTGGATGGCGGTTATGATTGTGGTTGCCAACATACTCCAAAACCGCATCGGCGCTCTGTTGTTTTTATGTGAGATTGCTGCCTTTTATTTGATGAATGTAACGATGTACAAGGGTTCCTGGGACCGGCGAATCTTTGTGACAGTCACACAGTATGCAGGCGCTTTTTCAATCTCTTACCTCACACAGCTGCTTTTTGCATTTGCTCTGTCCATTTCATGGGAAGAATTGGTGAATCAAAGAGCTTTGTACACTGGCGTGCTGTTCATAAACCTCATTGAGTTTTTCAGCCTTCCTCTCATCCTTCGCCGCTTCCATTCACCGCTTACAGAACGCGCCAAGCCGCATGCCTGGGTAACACTTGGCGTATTTTTCCCTGGATGCACGCTTTTTATCCTTTTCATGAGTAAAGTCGGAGACCCGACCAATACTGCCTGGCTTGTTTGCCTCGCTGCCATGTGCATCGTTGATATTTCGCTGCTGTTCCTGTTGGATCAGTTAGAAAGCGGGATTCAGTCGAGGGAGATGTTGGCCGTCACTCGGCAGCGTGCCGAAACACAAGCGTCGAACATCAAGGCGCTAACAGACTCTTACTCGGCCCAGCGCCGTCTGACCCATGATTTTCGCAAATATCTTTTTACGCTGTCCAATATGCTTGCGCAGGGCAAAGTAGAAGATGCGAGCAAGTACTTGGAACAATTGAAAGTACAACAAACCGAGCGAATCTTGCTCGTCAATTCCCATCATCCGACGATTGATGCCATCTTCAATCAAGCGGGCTATGAGGCACAGTCAAAGGACATTGATATCCAGTTTGTTCTGAACGATCTATCGATGGTAGGAATCCCTGTGTTGGATCTCACCGTTGTCATGAGCAATCTGTTGGATAACGCGATTGAAGGCTGTCAGAGACTTCCGTCAGACCAAAGGCATCGAATTCTGGTCAAGGCGATCTACACGGAGGGGCAGCCGAATTCGCTGTTCTTTTCAGTAATGAATTCAAGCTTGCCGCTTACGATCGTAGGAGATCATCTCCCAAGTACTAAGCATCCGCCTGAATTACATGGCTACGGCTTGCCGAATGTTCTATCCATCCTGAAATCGTATAATGCCGAATATGTGATGACCTGCGAGGATGGACATTTTTTGTTTGCTGTTGAATGGCCGGATGTCGCACTTGAAAATGATGAAAACCGCAAGATGCCGGTAGCCCTTCAGAATCCCTAAAAGTTTGCAGTTACAGAGCAAATCTTGCACTTAGCGCGACTTTTTGGGCATTTTTACTCGGATAATGATATACTCTACATAGCATAAAGAGCAAGGCAGGTGGGCGGCAGATGGAGCAGGTGGTCAAACACATGACCCAGTGGCTACTGAAAAAGTGTTTTATCGTCCCAGAACAGTCGGAATGGTGTCATTATATGCTAATCCAATCCACGATGAGTATACTTTCGCTATTCCTATTGCTTCCGGTAAGTGCTGTCATTGTTGGCATTTGGGGAGCTGTGTTCTATACAGCAACATTCCGCATCTTGCGCCAGCGCACCGGTGGTTACCATGCCCGTACCCCTCATGGGTGCCTTTTGGTTTCGTCAGCAATGCAGGTTCTGTTTTCGTTACTTGCAGCAGCAACAAAGGATCTCTACGTTTTGACAACGGTTATTCTTTTGTCCGAAGTAGCAATTTTTCTATTGGGACCCGCAAACCATCCCGAGCTGCATTTAAGCGCCAAAGAATTGAAAGCGGTAAAACCCAGAATGTATTTGCGTCAAGCCATTGTGTTTTTTGCTTATGTTGTAGCGTTACTGATGCATCAAGGGATGATTGCCAGTTGCATTGCAATGGCCACATTTGCGGTAGCAGTGCTTCTGGCTATTGCACACGTTGATGACGGTGAGATACACCGTTTCAAAAAAGAACAAGCAAACCCAAAGGAGGTTATCAGGAACCATGAATGAGAAGGAATCTTTGATGCACAAAGCGACCCGGAAAACTCTCGACGTTATGATCCGCCGCACCTATGACGGTTGGCCGCCGTTTTCACCTTGCGGGGTTTATCAGCCCCACCGCCCCGAAAAGCCGCTACCTCAATCCCCGGAGAGCGGCAAAAACAAGGATCCGCTCTAATCCCCCTATATTTTGCGCCCGCCACACCGTAAAAGTGTGGCGGGCGTTTTGTAATCCTCAATCGTATCAGCCAAGCCCCGGAAGCCGGATAAGTTACTGAAAATCAGTAGAAATAGTGAAGGGATTCCCTCAAACAGCGCGTGAGATAGGGTTCCGTTTTATGGTTTGTACTTGCTTTGAAACAATATAACCAACCGATTTTGCCTCTAAACCTACCTTTCGTGCCAAATAGATTGACCGGGCGTCAATACATTGATAAACTTTCCACAAGGGATAGAGAAATTTGTGTCGTTTGTACAAAACCGACACTTTTTATAGCTTTAAAATTATTGGGTCGATACACCCCGTTGATCGGACGAAAAATTCATATCATTCTCCTTTTTTATATGAAACACTATTTCGACAGATCCGAAATGAATGTGATGATCCGTTATATGTCTTGTCGGTGCTTATGGAACGAAAGGCATTAAGCTTGGAAAAATAAAGAAAGAAGGATGGAGGTTCACCATATGCAAACGCCTTTGTTTGAACTCTTCCACACGATCAACAGCTATTATATTTACGATACGAACAAAAATCAGATCTACCCCATCTCAAAAGAGTGCAGTGACATTCTCGGCAAAGTGAAGCGTGGAGAGCTTTCAGTACCGCAGGCTGCGGCTGAATCTGACGAGATCAGCAATCTATGTGCGCGCGGACTGCTTTCGGACAATCGCGTCGAAACTCTTGAGCATCCGTATACTCCGTTTCTACATCCACTTTTGACTCGGCGGATTCAGAAGGTCACATTGCAGTTAACGCAGAACTGCAACTTCCGGTGTTCGTATTGCCACTACACCTCGAATACCGGGAATCAGCGGCTCCACGCCAATCGCAAAATGCCGCTCGATATGGCCAAAGATGCAATCCTTTTCCTGCGCGAGCACTCGGTGGATGTGCCGGAGGTCTATATCGGCTTTTACGGAGGCGAACCGCTGCTGGAGTTCGATATGCTGGAAGAACTTGTCCTCTTCGCAGAAAAGGTACTGGCCGGAAAAAAGATCAACTACATGCTAACAACCAACGCAGTTCTTCTCACTGACCATATCATAGAGTTTTTTATGCAGCATCATGTTGATCTTCTTATCAGCTTGGACGGCAGCAAGGAATCACATGACAAAAACAGAGTTTTCGCTGCAACCGGAAAAGGGACATTTGATTCCATCATTCATAAGCTGCGGGAAATTTCTGTGAAGTATCCCGACTACTTCAAGAAAATCTCAATCAATATGGTCATGGACCCCAGTGTTGATTTTGATGTCTACTCGGCTTTGTTTAAGCAGTACCCCTTCATGAAAAAAGTTCACGTCATGTCTACGATCATTGATGACTTGGATTCTGAGGTCAAAAATGTCTATACTGAAGCGTTTACTTCGAAGAACCGCTATCAGACATTTCTTAGCTACTTAAATGCCTTTGAGCGTATGCCAAGCAACCTGTGTTCACCCGCTTTGCTTTCCCAAAGCAGTGCGTTGAAAGAAATTGTGTCCATCGTCTCTGAGCGAGAGCACCTCCCCCAAAAGGCCATACCAAGTGGTCCATGTGTGCCAGGCGAAGTACGTTTGATGGTTACGGTCGAAGGGAAATTCATTCTATGTGAACGTGTCAGCGAAGTGTCCGAGCCGATGTGTATCGGGAATATCAAAGATGGGTTGGATTTCGAAAAAATCTACAATCTTTTGAATGTCGCGCAAACGACGGCCGAGCACTGCCGCGACTGTTGGGCTTTTTCACTTTGCAATTTGTGTGTCAAATATTCAGACAAAGATAACACGCTATGTGCGAGTACCCGACTAAGCCATTGCAATGCGTCGAAGACACACGCAGTGGACACCCTAAGAAAAGCTGCCATGATTCGTGAGCTGACCGAATACTACGGTTATTCACCTATTGTGTAAGGAGCGTATAATCATGCACAAGTTGGCGATCTATCCATTCACGAAATCAAGTTCTCCCCTATGCGAGTTCTTCCCGATTTTTCAGCGAGAGTATGAGCTAACCGATTTGGTCTCTCCTGCGGGTTTAGGCCTTGCGGGTCATGATGCCGGTCATGCCACCAATCGTTCAAATCTGGGTATAACGGTGCACAGCGACATAAGTAAAGCCATAGACGAGTGCGATGTTCTTCTTGTTCCGTTTGGTGATCTAAATAAAGATCTCGCCTTCCGCGATACCTTTGCTGTAATGAACAATGCAACAAAGCAAGGCAAAACTGTATTTTGTGCGCCGAAGCTAACGCATAGTCAGTACCAGAAATTGCACTCCGCTGGGCAATCCTTTCATTACGGCTTTCAGGAGAAGCCTTATCGTGCACAATATGCTACAACAAGCAGATACACTCCCAGCTCTCCGGTTGTTTTTGTACACAACCTGACAGTGGAAGCGGACAGCCTTGAAGTCACCTTATCCTTGGCACAAAGATTTCGTCGGGATGGTTTCCGAGTATCTGTAATCGGTGCCCGTCCAGAGTATAACTTTTTGGGGATGAATGGCTCCTCTCTTTTATTAGAGTTCTTTTATGGAAATCAGCGACTCCGTTCGATAACGCAGGGAATACTAGCTTTCCATCATTATCTGCGCACTGTAGAGATTAGCCAGAGGCCAGATGTCATTTTGATCAATATACCTGGTGCGGCAGTTTCTACCCAACAACTCTATTACAATGAATCCGGTGCATATCTTTATCTGATGACCCAGATTGTCCGTCCAGACTATGCTATTGTTTGTATGCCCTACACTGAATTTACTGGCGATTCATTTCAGGTCATTAGCAAAGAATTGCACGCAAAATTTGGTTGTGGCATTGATTTGGTACATCTTTCAAACAAATTTGTTCATGTCGAACAAACGCGCCATACAGGAAAAGAGCAGACCTTTTACATTCCGGAGCAGGAAGCTGTACAAAAAGCATTAGAGCTTCGCACGGAAAATATGCCAGTTTATTGCGCTTTGAAGCACGAAGAAAGAGAGCTCCTGTATCAGGGGCTTCTCAAAAAATTGACAGTCGACTAGGAGTGTCATTATGCAAAAAGATGAAGTCTACGCTTTGATGTTTGAAATCATGAAAAAAATTCTTTATGATCTTTCCCTGACAAGAGATGCTTTTGATAAAGGACTAAACAGTCCATTAACTGGTAATTATTGGAATCTAAATGCACTTCAACTTGTCTACTTGTTTTGTGAGACCGAAAAAAGATTTAATGTCCATTTTGAATCCAAACAACTTATAAACTACCAGTTTAACACGATTCAGAGAATCACAAATCACGTAGTCGATCTGTTGCCAGCAAGCAACCACAAATAAGGAGGGATCCGTATGAAGTTTCATAAGCGTCCGGTTGAAACCCATGAAATTGCGTTAGCGATGGCTGTTATGGCCTGCGGCGGTGTCAGCTGTAACTGCTCAGGCTTGGGGCCGTGCGAGTGTCCGCCTATCCCCACGCACCAGATTCAATATGATCAGACTAGCAGTGACAAAACGAATGCTGGGCTGCAAGAGGCTTCGGCGGAAGTTATAAGAATCGCGACATAAACCGTTTCCCCAAGGTATACCTGAAAAGCCTCTGGTGCCATCTAATTTCTTTTGATGTAAAGTTTACTGTACCTCACCCATGAAATGAACTAAGTGTTTTGCCGTTTCGTGCATTGCATTCGATATTTTGGGGTTAGTTTTCTCGCCCTTATGATTTGTCAGGTATACTTCAATATCATTTTGCTTGCTGGGACAGATTGCAATGGGCTGGGAGAGGTGTCACTCTCCCAGTTCCCATTTTGTCATTTTAACCACAGATAAGGAGTATGCAATGAAATATTTGTGCAGCAAAATCCTTTGCCCTCTCTTGGTTTGCCTAATTAGTCTAACCTCGTGTACATCATATAAAAACGCTTATTCCGGGATTTCCTCAGAATCTACTCCTATCGAAGTTCCACCTCCCGTTGAGCAGACAAACACTGAGCTGAATATCTGGTATACCGATTATGGCACGTCCGCGAATTTTCTCGACGCCGCGGTGAGCCTGTATAACCAACAATACCCGGATCGCATGGTTACGGCAGAAAAGTTCTTCGCCGATGGTTCCATCGAAAACAGTGATGCGGCGACACAGCAAATGCTGACCGAAGTAATGGCGGGTAGCGGGCCGGATCTTATCTTTTTTACTGGCAGCAGTACAGATATTGAAAAAATGGTCCGACGCGGAGTTTTTGCCGATATGGAGCCTTATTTTGAAGCCGATAACTTTGACTGGTCGGTCTATAACCAGGCCGTCATGGACGCCGGCGTCTGGGATGGGCATCGGTTAGTCATTCCGCTGCAATACAACTTTCCAATGCTGTATACCTCCCAGACAGCGCTGGACGAGACCGGTTTCTCTATGGAGAACTGTGATACTTTCGGCGGTTTGTTGGATGAGATAGAAGCCATACAGGCCGATTCCGACCAAACGAGAGAGGTGTTCCGTGCAAAATTTACTTTCTATAATTTTGCGAATTATGCGGGGATACCCTATGTGGATTACGATAGGCAGAAAGCAGACCTTTCTTTCCCAGAGCTCCAACAGAGCGCAGAGATATTTCAAAATCTGGAGGGCCTTGAACTCGGCACTTATGACATGGGTATAGACAGTGCTGCTGACATTCGTGACGGCAAGGCACTGTGGATCTGCCCTTTCCCACCGGTGGACGGTTTTTATACTGGGCCAGAAGTCATCAACACCTTTGACGATATGGTCATGATGCCGATCCGGGACGTGAACGGCGGCATCCAGGCCGAAATCACCTGGGCGGTGGCGGTACGCAATAACAGCCCGAATCTGCAAAACGCCTACGAATTTATAAAGTATCTGCTCAGTGAGGAATACCACACCGAGACCCTCAACTACCGTTGGCTCTATTATTCGGTGCTTGATGCTGCCAACGATGCTTACTTTCAAGACTATGTGTATGGCCGCGCCGTGCCACTTACACCGCCAAAAAATACCTATGGCTTGGATAGTGTGGACGTCCGACAGGAGGATTTTGACGAACTGATGGACTATACCCGGCAAATCACGGGCGCTTACTTTAGCTGTGCTGAGACCAACTTTATGCGAAATATGCGCGACTATATTTCCGGCGAAGCTTCTTACGAGGAAGCCATTCAAGATGCGGAAAAGCAACTGAACCTCTATCTGTCGGAATGATAACTCAAAGGACATATCTTATAGATTACCACTTTAACATGATTCAGCAAAGACGAATCGTGTGGTGAGTCTGTCGCCAACAAGTAATTATATAAACAAGGAGGAACCTGTATGAAATTTTGCAAACGCCCCGTTGAAGCTCATGAACTTGCACTGTCGATGGCCATCTCGTCATGCAGCGCTAATTGTGATTGCTCCATCTTGGGGCCATGCAATTGCCCTGCCACACCAACACACCAGATTCAGTATCAACAGATAAACGATGGTAAGACGACTGAAGGATTGAAAGAAGCTGAGGTGCCTATTATTAGCGCGACTCAGTAAGTTACTTGGCCAGCACGATTCGGTAAATCGTAAATCGTGTAGTTGATCCGGCATCAATAAGTAACCATAAATCCATAAATAAGGAGGAACTTGTATGAAGTTTCGCAAACGCCCCGTTGAATACCATGAACTTGCGCTGTCAATGGCCATCTCGTCATGCAGTGCCAATTGCGACTGTTCGGGCATAGGAGTATGTAACTGTTCCCCTACACCCACACATCAGATTCAATATAATCAAATAAACGAAGGCCGAATAACCGCGACGTTACAAGAGACGGCTGAATCGCTTGTTCGAATGACTATGTAAACAACTCAGCTAATATCGTATGCTTGCCAAGATAAATTGAGGTGTGCTTGGGGATTTCAGCCCTATTTCACCGTTTTGGCTAAAAAGAGTATATTTTGAAAATCTGGCACGGCAAAAATCTTTGCCCTTGCAGAGCCATATTCGTTCTAGACCAAAGGAGGCCTTCATGCTTCGCAACCTATCAGAACTGCAGAAGGCGGTTTTCTACTGCCTAAAACTTGCGTGGCAGTCCTCCAAGGGGTACACCGTACTGCGGCTGGCCGGGAACTTTCTGATTCCCGTTTTTACCATTATTGCCTCCTATATTACAAAACTTATCCTTGATCTGTTGACGGCGGGGAGCAGCGGTATCGAAAGGCAGATCCTCTTTCTGCTGCTGTCTGCCCTGCTCGTCTCCCTTGTCATCAATTTCCTTCGGCGCTTTACCCAGTACACGCAAACCATCCATAATAGCATCATTCAAAACCACATTAACCTCTCGCTGCTCGACGATGCGATTTCCGCTGACCTTTCTCTTTTCGACAATGCGCAGTTTTACGACAAGTTCACCGCTGTGCAGCGGGATTCCTACTCGCTTTCGTCTGTCCTCTGGAGCGTCCTCGACTGTATCAGCGCTATTTTTTCGCTTGCCAGCACATTTGTCATTTTGGCACAGCAGAATATCTGGTATGCGATCATTATCACTGTCCTGGTCATCCCGCAGGCAATTGCCAACCCGTATTACACCCGGAAGATATACTACAACGACCTGGAGCAGATCAATAACGAGCGCAAAAAAATTATATTCTATCCGTTTGTACGTCCAAATACTACGCGCAGGAAATCCGCTGCTGGAATCTTGGTCGGCGCCTGAAAGCAAAATATCAATTCCTGTGGGAAGTGGTTTTGCGTGCCCGAAAGAAACTCTCATTCCAGCAGACCATTTCTGTTTTTTGGCTCTCACTCCTTCCCGAGGCGGCTGTCTGCGTTATTTCTTTCCTGATTGCACTGCGGGTAATAAATGACTCCTTGTCCATCGGCGATTATTCGTTCTATACGGGCATGATGGCGCAGATTTTGTCGAGTATGACGGTTTTCGCCACACACATGGTCACTGTGTACGATAACAAATTGAAAGTGGAGAACATGAACGCTTTCACCTCCAAATTCAATCGTACTATCATTTCCGGAGCAAAGCCGATCCAGCAAATCGAACAGATCGAATTTCGAGACGTTTGCTTTCAGTATCCAGGAACCAGCGCCCTCATCCTAGACCATGTCAGCTTCACCATCAAAAATAAAGAGACGGTCGTGCTCGTCGGGAAAAATGGCTCCGGCAAGTCCACTCTCATCAAGCTGCTGCTGCGTCTCTATGACGTCACATCCGGTACGATATTGGTAAACGGAGAAGATATTCGCAGCTACCGGCTGGAGGATCTTCACCGCTGTTTTGGCATCTATTTTCAAAATGCCCCCAACTTCTCTTTCACCATCCGAGAGAACATTGTCCTGAACGATGACGATGATAAAAATGCTGCCTCCCGAATCCGAGATTTTCTTTTGGCTTGTGCCGGCGAGGATATTGTACAAGCCTGCCACGGAGATATGGATACATACCTGACCCGGATCTTCTCAGACAAAGGGATCGAACTGTCCGAGGGGCAGCATCAAAAAGTCGCCATTGTACGCGCGCTTTATCACGATGCATCCTGCCTGATCCTCGACGAGCCTTCTTCCGCGCTGGATCCTGAAGCGGAGCATCGCATCTTCGAAAGCCTGCACCAAGTGGCGAAAGATAAGCTCACTCTGCTGACATCTCACCGATTTTCCAATATTGATCTGGCGGATCGGATTATCCTGCTGGAAAACGGCCGAATCTTGGAAGATGGTACCCGCGATGAGCTGCTCGCCCAAAAGGGGAGCAGATTTGCAGAACTCTATGAATATCAGGCACAAAAGTTTCGCAATACACCAGAACAGTGAAGCAATCGCCGCCATACGATGGGAGGTCTTTCCATGAAACTGAAAACCCGAAACGCCCTGGCCGGGTATCTGCTGGCGCTGCCGTTTTTGATCGGCTTCGCCGGGTTTTACCTGATCCCCTTTTTGTGGAGCATCCGTTTCACCTTCACCAGCGGCAGCGGCGGCACCGCCTTTGTGGGGCTGCGCAATTACATGGATATTTTCGGCAGCGCCGCGTTCCGGCTGGCCGCCTGGAACACCTTTCGCTTTATCCTCATCGGCGTGCCGCTTTTGATGCTCGTCTCCTTAGTGCTCGCACTGCTGCTGTTTGATAAGTTCCGCGGGGCCAGCTTTTTCCGCTCGCTGTTCATGTACCCGCTGGTGCTGCCCGCGGCCTCGGTGGTCATTGTGGTGCAGGCGTTTTTCTCAAACGACGGGCTGTTCAACCAGTTTTTGTCCTGGCTGGGCCTGCCCATTGAGGACTGGGTCCAGTCGGAATACGCCTTCCCGCTTTTGATCGCCCTTTACATCTGGAAAAACTGCGGCTACGACCTGGTGCTGTTTCTGGCGGGACTTTCCGCCATCCCGCGCGAATACCGCGAGGCCGCCGCCAGCGAGGGCGCGAGCTATTGGCAGACGCTCCGCTATATCACGCTGCCGCTGATGACCCCGACCTTCTTCTTTATCCTGATCGTATCCATCATCAACTCATTCAAATCCTTCCGGGAAGCCTACCTGCTGGGCGGCGCCAACCCGCACGAGAGCATTTATATGCTACAGCACTTTATGAACAACAACTTCCAGAACCTGAGCTACCAGCGGCTTTCGGTGGCGGCGCTGCTGGTGTTCCTGGTGATCTTCGCGCTGGTGCTGGTGCTGTTCCGCCTGAAAGCGCGGCAGGAACCGTGAGAGAGGGGGCCATAGCATGAAAGCCAAACGATTTACCCGCCTGCGGCTGGTGTTTCTCTGCTTTTTCGGGCTGTTTGTGGTCGTCCCGATTTTGTTCACGCTGGTCAATTCCTTCTCCACCGGCACGGCGTACAGCCTGCTGCCGCAGCAGTGGTCGCTGGCCGGCTGGTTCGAGGTGTTCCTCCGCCGCCCGCACTATCTTGTCAAGTTCTGGAACTCGCTGTTTTTGAGCACGGCCATCGTGGCCGGGCAGACGCTGGTGTCAAGTTTGGCCGGGTATGCCTTTTCCAAATTCCGCTTTCCCGGCCGGGAGGTGCTGTTCTTTATCGTCATCATCGTCATGATGATGCCCTACCAGGTGACGCTGGTCTCCAACTACTTTGTCATCCGCGAGCTGGGGCTGATGGGTTCCTGGGCCGCGCTGATCATCCCGTCCATCTTCTCGCCCTTCGGCGTGTTTCTGCTGCGGCAGGTGTTCGATACCTGCCCGGACGACCTTCTCGACGCCGCGCGGATAGACGGGGCCGGCAACCTTACGATTTTGTTCCGCATCCTGCTGCCGCGCAGCCGGGCGGGGGTCGTCTCGCTGGTCATTCTAACCTTTGTGGACGCCTGGAACATGGTGGAGCAGCCGCTGGTTTACCTGGACAGTTCCTACGACTACCCGCTGTCGGTTTTCCTGTCCCAGATGAACGGGCAGGACGTGGGCGTGCTGTGCGTCTGCGGCATTTTGGCCGCGCTGCCGGTGCTGCTGTTGTTTTTGTACTACGATCAGGATCTGGCCGACGGGATTTCCTTGTCCCAAATTCACTGAGGTGTATCAAAGGGGGCTTTGTATGAATCGCAAACGAATCTTGCGGTGGGTGGCGGCGGTGTGCCTGCTGGTGCTCGCCGTGTGTACGGCGGTCTCGTACTTTGTGTACGACGCCCTGCTGCCGCGCATCGAGGTCTACGATTTTCTTGTGCGCGACACCCCTGACCCGACCGACTACGGCGCGGAATGGTGGGTGCCGGAATCCTGCATCCAGAGCCGCGACGAAAACGGCCGGGTGACGATCTACCGCGTCCGCTCCCGCGACGGCATCTTCGGCATCGAGTACTTTGTCGAGGCCATCGACGGCGAGATCCTCCGCGAAGCCGACGGCGAGGTCGAACTCGACGCCCCGGCGATGGACCTTGAGGAAAAGCTGGTGCTGACCACCGATAAACCGCTCCACTCGGGTCAGGTCGTGTCCCTCTTGAACCCGGAGGTCTGGCAGGAATGATCTGCGCGGTAATCGACGACGGCGTATGCATAACCAAGTATCCGTTTCTTTCGAAGCTCGCCGGTTCGGTCGCTGTAACGGAAAATGGCGTCGTTCCCGCACCACCGCCGGATGTATGTACGCATGGAACGTATTGCGCCGCTATCATCCGCCTGTATGCGCCTGATACTGAAATATTGAGTGTGCAGGCTCTCGCTCCCGGGAGCGGACAGGGGGATCTTCAAAGTATCCGACAGGCTTTGGCCTGGTGTGCCGAACAGCCCGTCTCTGTGATCAATTTGAGTATAGGAAGCTCATCCCTGCGGGAATGGCCGTTGCTGCGGCCTATCATAGCACAGCTTTTTCGCAAAGGAATTCTATTGGTGTGCGCATGGCCAAATCACGATCGCTATTCTGTTTACGCTGGCCATAGCTGGGCAATCTCCGTACAGGCTGACAACAGTCTGCGCGGCAATCAGTCTTATATCCACCGCGGCGGATTCTTCGAGGCGGATTTCTGTGCCTCCAGCCGACACACCTTTCCTATCACTGAATACAAAACAGAAGGGCTGGTTTCCGAAAACAGCCATGCAGCGCCAGTGGTCACTGCACAGATATGCAACTTGCTGAAAGAGCATCACTCCACACCTTTTGAGGCGCTCCTGCGCAAACTGGCAGGAGAGGAAGCGGCAAAATCTCCGTTTCATCTTCGGATGATACCAGACTTTTTGGATGCCGCTATTACTGCCGGCACTCCCATATATCCGGAAAATCTTTGTTTTTTCAAAAACAAGCGGAAAATAGCATCGGGCACGATTCATTTCGGCCAGCCATTTTCCCTTGCGGTTTTCCCGGAACGTATACAGGAAAGAGATATAACGGCCCTGATCCGGCAGAATAAAGATACATTGCGGGGGCTGCTCTGGGCTGGTGCGGCTCCGGAAAGCATCAAAGAGGCAGCGCGTGAAGCGGGATGCCTGTTCTGGGATGAAAGCGAATACCAGGCAAGACTCGCCAATTTGACCGAAGATAAAAGCCCCGTAGAAATCTTCCGAATCAACATTTCAGGGGATCGGCAAAGCGCAATACAGGTGGCTCAGCGCCTGCAAAGCGGCTTGATGGATGCAGGTATCCGTGCGGCTCCTTTTTCTGCTCTGCCCCAGGCCTATTGCCTGGGCATGATTTACTTGCCGCAGCGATGTAATGCAAAAGAGGTCGTGGATGCAGTTGCGTGCATTCTGGATCTCGAAATCGTAATATATTGTGGGGACACTGTTGACGAAAAATGTGACATGAATATCTTCTGTAAAGATGGTACTTTTTTGTTGACCTATGAGGAATATCGAGAAATTTGCCATACGGATGCCGAAACGGCACATAAAGCGGTAGAGCTGCTTGTATAGTATGTACCCCAATGTTAATGTGGCAAAATTGTTCTATGTAGTCCCTATACTGTCCCTCATCCTTTTGGCATAAATGGCGTCTTTTAGGATACTGTCGATCATACTATATCACGGTTCATTCAAGTAGCGCACAAGAAATCCAGGGATGGCTATACCTACTTACTATGACTTCTCTGTTCGCAAATCGACATTGAGGGGAGGTACTGATAGGCCGAAATGAACAGTTATGTGGGAAAAATTCTTGCGTATTGAGGAGCTAGAAGTGTATAATAAGTTATACTATAAAGTACGTTCACATTATTGTTCGCTTTTCAATTCAAGAAATCAAAAAATAGAGTTCAACTACTAAAGAAAGCCGCTGGGAAATCCGCTAAAAAGTAGTGGCTGTAAAGCGTGAAACCTTATTCCTAGGTTTCACGCCATAGTAGACGCGACTTTTTGCGGAATTGAACAGTGCAAAATCTTTAGATGTGCTCCAGAAAGGTCGTAAACCCAGAAAAAGAAAGGAAACGTCAGATAACTACTTATTATCATAACAAAGGGGAACTATATGAGTATTCCATGGGAGTCTCTTTACACTTCAAACCAATGCAATAATAAACTTGCTGGAGAAAAATTTGAAGAACTTGTATTAGAATATCTCCAGAGTAGTTATCCTGCTTACACATGGAAAAACACAAAATCTTCTTGGGATGATAATCATGATTTCGTCATTTTGTTCCTTGAAAATATCTGGGCAGAAGCCAAATATAAAAAAGACTGTACTGCACTCAAGAAGCAAGATATTGACCCCACCATTATGTCGGGAACACTAAACGGAAATATTCGGTTGATTTTCTTTGTTACAAACGGGTATATTCCGCCAACAATTATGGATAGAATAAAAAGCGCCAGTAATGTGCATGGGCTGGACATTGTATGCATTACAAGAACACAATTGGAATACTGGTTGATACTGCATCCTCAGACATACCGGGACTATTTTCATCAGGAAGTGCCCTTGGGAAGCGTAGCACCATCTGTAGCATTAATTCAATCGATTGAATTATACGATCTTTCTTCCCCCAACCAGATGATACTTAGCCCCCAAGCGGAATTACAGAAAAAGCAATATTACACCATGAATGTAACTGTTGAAGCCAACACATTCGTTCGTATGTACTTTTCGAAAGACGAACTTCCCTTCCAATTTGTTGATGCGCCCCAATACCAGTGTGTTGACTCCATTGAAATTCCTGCTGGAATTCACCAAATAAAACTATTGATTTACACTTCTCGCTGCTGCAATAATGTACTTTCATTAAAGTATACCATTTGCGATAATAATGACGAAAAAACAAATTTATGTTTCCCGCTTGATATTAGCATTTATCCTGAGCAAATGCCTATATTAGTGTATGATGAACAGTATTTCCATACTGAAGAAACCATTCGCGCTTTTGAAACACATGATTCAAAGAGCTGTATTCAATGGGTGGTTTCTGGAGAGCATGGCTCAGGGAAGAGCTTCCTCTTAAATAATGTGTTTCGCCATTTTACGTCAAAGCAACCAACTGCTTTCTTTAGATTTTTGCCAAATTCAAGCTCAAACAAATTGCGGAATAACGTATTATTATGCCGGTTAATTATATTCATTAACTTCGGTAATATTATTAAGTACTTCACAATAAAAGATGCAAACAATCCTTTTGATGAAGCAAACACCGTTGAATATTATAAAGATTTACTGAAAAGCAATTTTGATCCAATTGGTGGAGATATACAATTAATTTTATGCGCATTTGAAGGGTGTTATGACGAAATCATTGCTCAAGAATTTATCCGATCCATAACCACTACACCTTCACGAGTCAGCGATGCAATAATTCAAAAATGCTCGCCGCTCCCATATATAGCCATCTTGGATGATATTCAAAATCTAACAGTACAGCAGCAGCGCATTCTGCAGCAAATACTCTCCTATTCCAAAACAACTAATAACACATGCTTCTTAATAGCAGAGGAGTCTCGTTCTTTTCAGTCAAATGTTACAATTCATGGCTTATCTCTTAAGGACATTGAACTAAATTTACAAAATATTTTTTCTTGGCCACATGCATTCATTCATGCAGTAGCAAAAGAAATGGATACATTACCTGGACTATTTGCTGAATCTATTCTCTGGTTAAAGCAAGCTCTTGATGGCGTTCCTCCAGAACAGTTGCTTCAGCAATACATTTATCAAATGGATCGCATACAGTTTGCATTTTCTAATAGTAATTTTTCCTTGGAAGATCTTGAGCTTCTACAGTTTTTGTATCTATTTGAAAATGGTATTTCGATTAGACTCTTAACGAAACTCGGGGTTCCTCGGAATCGGTTATATTATGACCTCCGACATTATCTCCATTTCGTTAATTCTGACATGGTCCAGCTTTCCGCATTACTCAAAGAGACAATCCGTACTCAGAGTGAAGAATATTCGATTTACAAGGATAACCATTATCTAAAAGAGGTTTGGAATGATCCCGTAAAATTTAAAGAGTTTTCGGAATTATATGATGTGTTTGTAAAAAAAGTTGTTAATGATGGTTCAGAAGGTGAGAACTATATTTTGGAAAAATGTCGCTACTTCCTGTATCATGGCAATTACCAGCAACTTTATGCTTGGAGCAAAATCGGGTATCAATCAGTTCGAAACCTTCCGACTAATGCATTTGCGGAACGTGATTTTCTTATCTGTTTTCACTTTGGGATTGCATTAATGCATTGTGAGAGAAAAAGAGGAGCGATTGAGATTTTCCGTTGGATCGTGAATAACTGCGACAAGGATTCAAATGTATATATAATGGCTTCTGGCGAGTTATACAACAGTCTTTATAATCGTTTTGAATTAGAGGGGGTCGACGCTTTAATCTCGCAGACGCAGATGAAAATAGCAAGAAAAATTGCACAAATAAAAGATGAAAACACACAAGAGGCGCTCGACATTCGCATCGCATATTCTACTTGTTTAAACCGTGCCATGATGATTTCGTTTCTGAAGGATGAATATGGGAACGCACGCAGAATTTATGAAAAATATCTTGTATATAGCAACGCATTACAGACTTCCGTTTACTCAGACAAATATCGTTCCATGCAGGGAGAATGGGAATTAGATTTTGCACGTGGCATGGAATGGTACTCTACCGAGATTGCTACTGCCCACTTCAAAAAAAGTTTATCTCTTATATCCCCCCATCAGAATCTTAAGAGACATCTCTTGGCACAATTCAATTTATCAATGCTAAACGTTATGAGCGGGGCCCCCTTGGCTTCTGAAGAACCTAAAATGGATGATATCCTTCAGAAACTGAAAAAGTACGAGTTACATAATGAATATTTGCGCATGTATATCGGCAAAAGGCTGTGTGAGCTGGTTGAACTGTTTCAGGGGGCGAATCTTCATGATTCTGAAAAGGTGGAATACGTTGTAAATGAATACAAAGACGACGCATTTCAAATCCAACTCGAAACAAAGGTATACACAACAGGCAGATTAGCCTTCCAGGTTAGAATGTACCTTTCGATTCTAGAAATTTTTACAGGTAATCAAACATTGGCAAACAAATATCTGCAGCAAAACCTTCATCTTACAGCTCCCGCTGGCCCTTCATACACTGAAATGGTTCAGCATAACATCGAACATTTGAATAACATATCTACATTAGCATGGGGAAAACGAGGCTGCAAATTTACGGATAACTGTTATTTGATTGATCCGCGGATCTGGTAAGTAAATCGTGCAGCTGGGTCCTGGATTGTATACTTTGATTGATCCAAAAGCGGTGCCCCCGAGTTGCCTTTGAACAAAGGCTTTTTAGGTAAGTGGAATCTATCAGAACTCGTTCCATCGCATCACATAGTTTTTCTGGATCTTGTGGAATAATACACCCAAATCGCCCATTTTGTAAAACCTCCACGGCGCCAAGTGTATCCATCGCAATGACAGGTACCTCTGCATATAAAGCTTCCTGCATGGAAAGGCCAAACGACTCTGTATAAGAGGTGTTTATATATGCGATACATTTCGTCAAATATGTAAAAGGATGTTGCGTAGCAGGAGAGAAAACCACGTTTTTTTCAAGTCCTAAGGTGTTAGCTTGTGCGGTTAGTTCGTGGTAAAGTTCTCCATCTCCAACAATCAAAACTCTATACTTGGTTGTCCTTTGTTTAAGTAACGCTGAGGCTTCCAAAAGGCGAATCAAACCTTTTTGTGGAGAAAGCCTTGACAATGTTAAAAATGTAGGGGGCAACAAAGGATCTTCTTGACGTATTCGGCTAGGTGAATCTGAATCTAACGGTGAGTAGATTACTTCTTCAGAAACGTCCGGCATAAGTAGAACATGGTTCCACGCAGTCTGTGCAGATGAAGAGCAAAATACTACTTTATTATATTTTTTATATATTTTTGCTTCTTCTTCTAAACTGTTATATGCAGAAGCAGAAAAATGGTACTGTAAAAAATTAGTGTGAACCCAAGCGATTTTATAAGATAACCGATTTGGACTGTTTGCAACAAGTTTTGTAGGTAATCCCTCTTGAAAAGCAATCTCAATATCGTATAATTTATGTATTTTTGAACGATAGATACTACCGGGATCACTCTTTACTAATTGCTTTGCTTGTGGAGACTTTTCCGGGAAGATAGATGTTATGTGACACCGCATTAACACATCATCTCGTAATGTAACGGAATTATAAAGTAAGACTATGTCAATTTCATAATTTAACGATAACCATTGCTTAAGGATTCGGAGAAGCATTTTCTCCGTACCCCCAACACGCAAGTGCTTTGTTATAATTAAAATTTTTCTTCGCATAATTCTGAGCTTTAGATAAGTGATTGAAGATTTATAAGGTTTCCGTTCAAATCTATAACAATATCATCTGGATTGCTACGGTTTCTGATCCAATTCCTGTTGCCCCTAATTTGAGATAAAGAATCACAGATAAACAAAAATGGAACCGGATAATGCATATTTGTAAAGGAGATACAATTATATAAGTTGATTTGAGTTGAAAAACGTTCTTCCAAGATAAAGCTCCTCGTATAGGAGATACCCAAATGTTCTAAAAGTATCTGCCAATCCATAGAACTGCTCATATTATATACAATATATGAACGGCTTTCAATCGAACGAGACATTTGCGTACGAAGATAATATTCTAAATCTGGTGAGATCACATTACCCCACCGCTGATAGAATAATGCCCGCTGCCTGCTAACATCAAACACAATTTGGCTTCTAGCAGTGTAAGAACAATGATATGCAACAGCCGAAGCGCAATACATACATCGGTATCCATGTAAACTTAACTTTAAGGTCAGTTCCATTCCTTCGTGCGAATTATAATAAATTTCGTCAAACCCGCCAATTTGGAGAAACAAATCTTTCTTTACTGCGCACACAGCCATTGTTAGTGCTTGCCTTGGAGCCGATTGCTGAACAATGCGATCTGTTCGATTCCTTCCTGCAAAAAGGTGACCACTTTTCACTGAAGAGAAAACATGCCCCGTGCTCTGCACAAGCTCTGTTTGAGGATAAATCAACAATGGTTGGACAGCCGCAATGTCAGGGGCTGACCACAACATTTGAGTTAACTGTTTGACACAGCCAGGGGCAAGAAAGGCGTCCGTGTTGATAAATATTAATGTGTCGGATTGTGCCAATGAAACACCAAGATTATTGGCATACGAAAAACCGCCTTTTCCTTCTTTTTCAATTAACACAAACTGCTGGTCGGTGCTAGCGATTTGGTTCAAATAATTTTTTGTTGATAATCGATCACAACCATCAGAAACAAAAATCACTTCGTCGTCTTGTTCAAGTTCCGGCTGCAAATATCCGATAAAATTACTCATCAAAGAGACATTGTTATCAACAGCAATTATAAAACTCCTCATCTCTACTGCCTCACCGATTGCGATATTTTTCGATTGATGACGTCGATAATAAGTAGTTATCTGCCGTTTCCTTTCTTTTGATGCTCGTTAATGATGAGAATTGAGGGTGAAATCCAGATATGCCTAGAAATAAAGCATTTGAATATCCTTTGCGTGGCCCTGGACGGCCACAGATATTACTTCTTGGAAACGGCTTGGAATATGAAAGTGGACAGCGTAGCTGGAGCCAACTGGTCGAAGATTTGACTTTACCTGAAAATCGCAATATTACCGACGTAGATAAACTTCCCTTTCCGTTGCGGTACGAGTTGCTCTCCACACCACAAAACGTAACAAGTCCTTTGACTAAAAACGAAATTGAAAACGAGGAGAAACGTCTATCGAATGCGATGGGGAAACTTGTTAGTGAAAGTAATCCGTTGCTTGACATGGTACCTTCACTACATATGGATCACATATTAACAACAAACTATTCATACTGCCTGGAGAAAGCATTCTTCCCCAGCTATAATTTCCAAAGGGCAAATGTGCGTTCAAAATTTCGATGCTATTTAACGGATAAGCGAGAAGTCGAGTATCGCTTACACACTGGATACTTTTGCGAGAATGTCGGCACGAATGGGACCTGTATTTGGCACATTCATGGGGAATGCAGCGTACCCCAAGGAATTATTTTGGGGCATGATCGGTACGGACGCATATTGTCACGGATTATAAACTGCTGTAATGAATTGTCACCAAGAATAGGTCGTTCACATCGTGATACCCACACACTGATTTCTTGGCCGGAACTTTTTCTTGTGGGAGATATTTACATTTTGGGCTTTGGCTTTGACGAAAGCGAATTCGATCTTTGGTGGTTATTGCGGCGAAAGCAAAGGGAGAAGTATGCCGATGGTAGAGTGTATTACTATGATAAGTCACTGGCTGATGAAAAGGATAATGTACGTTATTTGCTCTTGCGCGCAAATGGTGTGAACATATTATCATTGGGAGCAGATAAGTACACCCCCTTCAATCATTTCTACCATCTCGCTATGCAAGACATAAAAAGAAGAGTAATGCTCCAGCGCGGTATGCCATCAGCTCTACATGCAAAAAGCGGACTCGGTGCACTGCTTGCGCATAGCTTTTGAGATATTGCATAAGCGATTTTGATCTTTCGGCACGTTGGGGGAACTACACGCGCGTATGGTCGGTACCGAGTGCCCATCCAAGATGTTTATCGCCACTGTCCGAGATTCAAGATAATGTGGTGCATTCGTCAATATCCTAGCCAGCCGCAAACCGTGGCATCTGCACTTTGTCCGGCTCGCTATTTTCGCGCGATATAAAATATCCTCCACGGTGGCGGACGGCTCAGCAAAGTGTGCATTGCGGACAGATCAGCTCGGCTTGTTGTGCTGTCGACGGCTCCTTTCGACATTCATCGGCAAATTCAGGAGCTTATCGGATTTCAGCTTATTGAACACAGGAACTTTCACCTGGCCGGCGAACTTTGTGCCTAATAGTTTTTGTTTGATATTGACTAAAAATTAGCGTTCAGCACTTGGCGCGGCACGATACCATTTGCTGAACGCTAATTTTGTTGTAGCATATGTTTACCTAGATATCAGTTCAAAGGAGGCATTTTGCTATGGCTGAAAGTCAAACATTGACGGCGTACTTTACTTATTGTGAATTACAAAAGAATTTAGACAGCAAAACACTCAAAGCATATCGTATTGATTTGAAGCAGTTTGTCGACCAACATCCCAGCCCTACTGCAATCACACGTGGAGAAATGGAGCACTACATTGAATATCTGATGGCACGATATAAAACTGCTACGGTGAAAAGAAAAGTTGCTGCATTAAAGGCATTTTATCGCTATTTGGTTTATGAAGAAATCCTTGAACACAGTCCATTTGAGAAAATACAGATACATATTCGCCAGGAAGTCCTTTTACCAAGGGTGATTGATCGTCCAATACTTGAAGCGATTTTCTCTGCAGCTTATGACGATTTGAAGCGTGCAAAATCTTGCTTGACACGGCAAAATATAATTCGGAACATTGCAGTATTAGAGCTATTGTTTGCCAGTGGTATCCGTGTGTCCGAACTCTGTACAATAACCTGTGATAATTTGAATCTAACCAGTCAAGTTGTACTAATTCGAGGAAAAGGAAACAAAGAGCGGCAGATATATTTGGCATCTTCACCTGTCATTGATGCACTCAAAGCATATTCCAAAGTTCGAAGCCCTTATAGTGAGAATGAGGTGTTCTTTTTCCTCAATCGAGATGGTAAACGCCTTTCTGAACAATCTGTACGGAGAATTGTTAATCGCTATACAAATTTAGCACAGCAGTCCGGCCATTACACTCCTCATATGTTTCGACATTCCTTTGCGACATATCTGTGGGATACCTGTGGAGATAGCGTATAATCGAGTTCGCAAAAGCAAATAAAAATAGACAAGCCATTAGGG
>ERZ1090865.384-NODE-384-length-26513-cov-11.833321_pt1 | contig 26513 bp, 28 predicted proteins | sample MGYA00478478_ERZ1090865 | MGnify/ENA primary metagenome ERZ1090865 (study PRJEB33644, sample SAMEA5815715) | chicken gut metagenome | biome: Chicken; feature: Gastrointestinal Tract; material: Caecum | place: Ireland | collected 2019-01-01 | study: A study of the... | reverse complement strand
GGGTACGGGTTTCACAGTGGCATGGTATGGGGGGTGGCAGAAAAAGGGGGGCGGATGTGGCGCGCAGCCTATACGCAATATGCCACATACATTTGAAACCTATCCTGAAAACAGGTAAGACATTTGAAACCTCTCCTCAAAACTAGGTAATCAATGACATTAAACATTCAAATTAAATAGCTAAGTGAAAGTGATATTGCAATATTAAACATACTGTGGTATAATTCAAACTAAGTATGGAGGTGATAGCGTGGCTAGGAATCCTGACATGGCGCCGATAGAGCTTCAGAAGCTGGTAGACAAGTATTTTGCTGAGACTGAGGAGAAGGGCGAGTTTCCTACTGAGGCTGGCATGGAGCTGTACTTGGATATAGAGGAAAACAAGTATAAGAAGATGGTGAACAGCGACAAGTATGCCGAGGTGTTCCACAAGGCTAAGTTAAGGCGGATGCACTGGCTTGAGAACAAGATGGTTACCGAGCCGCGCTGTGCTCAGGGTTGCATGAATGCTCTGAAGCAGGAGAAGAACGGCGGCTATGCAGATAGGACGTTGCCGGGCACTGGCAGCAAGAAGCTGACGATAGAGCTTGCTGGTGTAGGCAAGAACGCTGCGAGGTGATGATGATTGCCTAAGAAAGCGGACTGCATAGGCGGAGAGTTTACATGGAATCCGGGAAGTGCAAACCCGAAGCAGAAGCAGTTCTTTGCTAGTGACAAGATGTATACCGGGTATGGTGGTGCCAAGGGTGGCGGAAAAACGTGGGCCGTCAGAACTAAAGCGTTACTTGGTGCTTATAACTATGCCGGTATAAGAATACTAATAATGCGCCGGACATACCCTGAGTTGCAGTCTAACCATATAGAGCCTATGCTCAAGATGATAATACCTGAGTTTGTGAGCTATAACGGCGCGTTGAAGTCGATGTACTTCGAGAATGGGAGCCTGATACACTTTGGTCACTGGGCCGGAGAAAGCTCTGAGCTAGAGTATAACGGACAGGAGTATGACTGGATATTTCTTGACGAGGCTACGCAGTTTACATGGAGAACTTTTCAGTTTCTTGGCGGTCTGCTGCGTGGCGTGAACAATATCCCTAAGCGCATGTACATTACTTGCAACCCTAAACTTTACGAGGAAAGTTCATTTTTGAATTAAATTGCTCAACGCCTCGTGCTGGGGTTATAAAATCGGGCAAAAACGGTGAAGGCTAAGGGCGAGGGCCTATGCGAACACCGTGGTAATCTTTCGGATTGCGAAAGGCCGAAAGACACCGTAACGCGTAGAGGCTGAATAAATATAATGCCTCCAAGAGTGCCCGACACTCGTAAGAGTGATGATGTACGCTGAACTCATAGGAAACTATGAGAGCTATCGGATAAAAAGCCGATAGGGTAACAAATTGGGCGGCGTTGGGCATAGATGGGTCAAGAGGCTGTTCATAGATAAAGACTATATAACGAATCCCGACAACCCCGAAGAAACCGAAAACCCGGATGACTATCTGTTCATACCGGCTACTATTGAGGACAATAAAGTCCTTATGGAATCTTCACCGGCGTATGTCAAGATGCTGGCTAGTATGCCGGAAAACTTGCGTAAGGCGTATCGTTACGGTGACTGGTCTACTCTTGGCGGTAACTACTTCCCCGAGTTTTCTGATACTCTGCATGTGGTAGAACCGTTCAAAATACCACGGCACTGGAAAAGGTACAGGGCTTTCGACTACGGTCTTGATATGCTGGCTTGCGTGTGGTTCGCTGTCGATGAAGAAGGACATAACTATCTGTACCGCGAGTATTCGTCTCCGAATTTGATTGTGCAGGATGCAGCCAGGGCGATACTCGACCACACTATGCCTGACGAGGACATTGAGATAACTTTTGCCCCGCCGGATATGTGGAATAGACAGAAAGACAGCGGTAAAACAATGGCCGAGGTCTTTATGGAAAACGGCGTGTATATCGTCAGGGCCGATAACAACCGCGTTCAAGGCCACATGTTGATGAAGGACGCTATGGCAAAGCGAGCAGATGGCAAACCGTCTTTGATGGTGTTCCGCACCTGTAAGCAAACCATAGACGATATCAAAGACATTCAGGCAGACGATAAAAACCCGAATGACTGCGCGAAAGAGCCGCACGAACTTACTCACCGAGTCGATGCTGTGCGTTATTACTGTATCAGCCGTGTGCTGGTAGCAGAACGTGAGAGAGCCGCAGAAGAACTCAGAGAGGAAGAAGAGGAAGAAGAAAACTACGATGACTTTATGACCGGCGGCAGCGTAAGCGCATCGTACATGGCTTATGGAGGTAAATAATGATAGCTTTGCTCATAACCATTTTCGTTTTCATCGTTGCTGGCATAACTACAAACACAGTCTTTTTCATACTGGCTATGAGAAAGCTGAAATCTTTCGATGTTAAGAAAGAGCCTGATACCGGTATTGAAGGCTGCTTGTCTGATATCACCGGCGGCATCAACGAAATAAAGCAGATGATTGATGAAATGCCAGCGCGGGAAATGGGCGCAAAGAGCTGGGAAGATTTCAGCGAGGGTCTTAATAACATAATGAGCTATGGCCTCGAGGACGCTTACAGAAAGCCGGGTGATGTGAAGTGAAGAGACCCGATAGGGATGAAATGAACGGCGATTCCAAAAAGCTGACGCCAAAGAAGATTTGGGACGAGTACCAAGCCGGGCTTGCCTATAACGATTCTATACAGCTCAGTGAAATCGTCAGAGTAAACGAAAACTTCTTTGTCGGCAAGCAGTGGGAGGGCGTAGAATCCAATGGCTTGCCTACTCCTGTTTTCAATTTTCTGAAGCGTGTTACCTTGTTCACCGTTGCGTCTAACACCTCTGAAAATATCAAGCTCAAAGCTACCCCACTCACCGCAGCGGGCAGCGATAAAAACGTGAAGATGGCGGCAGAAGTCGCAAACGCTATCTTCGAGGCGCTGTTTGAGAAAAACAAGATTTCTGCCCTCATACGCGAGTATATGCGCAATGCCGCTGTTGACGGCGACGCCGCAATGTATACTTGGTGGAACCCCGACATAGAAGCTGGCAACGGCAAGAAAGGCGAAATCGTAACAGAGATTATAAACAATACCCGTGTGTTTTTCGGCAACGTCGCAGACCGTCGTGTCCAAACTCAGCCGTATATCCTCATCAAGCGCCGCGAGATGACAAATAAGCTTAGAATAAAGGCCAAGAAGTACGGTTGCCAGCAATGGGACGAAATCAAAGAGGACACCGACGAGCAGTATCAGGACTATTACAAGGACACCGGCGGCAAAACTACTGTCATAATGCGAATGTGGCGCGACGATGACACCGACGAGATATGGGCTTGCGAAGCTGTCGAAGGTATCATAATCCGTAAGCCTTGGAATCTTGGCCTGAAGCTTTATCCTATCACTTGGCTCTGCTGGGACTATGTGCAGGACAACTACCATGGTCAGGCGATGCTTACCGGCCTGATACCTAACCAGATATACATCAACAAGACTTTTGCCATGGCGATGATATCGCTTATGACTACTGCATATCCCAAAGTCGTTTACGACAAAACCAGAGTTTCTAAATGGGATAACCGCATAGGTCAGGCAATAGGCATCAATGGCGGCGATGTGAATAACGTCGCCCGCATCCTTGACCCCGGACAGATATCGCCGCAAATTGCGCAGTTCATACAGCTAGCGCAGGACATGACGCAATCTAACCTTGGCGCTACTAGTGTTGCGCTGGGAGATACTCGCCCGGACAATACCTCCGCTATCATAGCGTTGCAGCGCGCAGCGTCTACGCCTAACGAGCTTACAAAGCAAAATCTGTACCAGAGTATAGAGGAACTTGGCCAGATTTATCTTGACTTCATGGGCGAATACTACGGCACTCGCCCTGCAAACATAAGCACCTCGTATATCACTGACGAAATAGGCCAGGAGGTAATGAATTTTGTAGGCGATGTCTTGCCTCAGACAAACGACGGCAAGATAACTGTTGACTTCGACTATAAGATATTCAAGAAAGTCCCAATGATGCTCAAGCTGGATGTTGGCGCTTCTGCGTATTGGAGCGAGATTGCATCTACGCAAACGCTGGACAACCTGCTTACTCTCGGCCAGATTGATATAATTGAATATCTTGAGCGTGTGCCCGACGGTTATATCACAGACAGACAGGGCCTTATCAATTCTATCAAGGCCAGACGCGGCCAAGCGGTACAGCAAATGCCTACTCAAGATGGTGAGCAGGGCAACGGGCCTAATGTCGAACCCCCGCCGCAACAAGCCGAAGCTCAGTTCAACGCTATACCAACGAGAGGCGGTCAAGGCAATGGTGAACTGCAACGCGCTCTTACCAATATGGCATTCTAACTCTGTTTACTCAGCTTTATTGCTGATTATATTTGTGCAATCGCGGTACACCCACCGCGCAAAATATTCGGACGGCAAACCAGCCGGAAAGGAGCACTACAATGGAAGAGACTATGGTAAATTCTCAGCCCACCGAAACCACGGAAAGCTACGAATCTACCGGCGGATGGGATGTTGATGTTGACAGCATCATTTCAGAAGTCAATTCTATCATTGACGACGGAAATGATACGATTGAACTGAATGATGAACAAATTGAAACTCCCACGACCGAGCCTAAACCCGAAGATGAACCCGCTGCAACTGAGCCCGAAACCAATGCCGAAGGCGAAGCCACCAAGCCCGAAGCTGAAGCCGAGACCCAGCCGGAACCTACGCCCGAGCCTGAGACGTTCACTCTCAAGCATCTTGGAGAGGAACGCACCGTGGGCCGCGATGAAGTAATCGCGCTTGCGCAGCAGGGCATGGACTATGCGCGAATCAGAGACAAGCTCGCAGAAAGCACGTCTAAATACGACGAGCTATATGACTGGATTAAGCTACTCGCCGGAAACCAGTCTGTCGAGGATTTCATGTTCAATGCCGAAGTCGCTCGTGCAAAAGCTATGTATGGTCTTGACAACAACATGGCCGTAGAGCGCGTTAAACTCGACAGAGAGCGCCGCGAGCTTGATGCTGAACGTAAACGTGCAGAGGCAAGCAAAAAGGCCGCAGAGACGCAGCAAACGGCTCAGAGCAAAATACGCGACGAATACGATGCATTCGTCAAGGCTTATCCAGAAGTCGCGTCTAAGTACGTGACCGACAAGAGCGTGATACCTGACGAGGTTTGGGCCGATGTCCGAAACGGTAAGTCTCTTTCAGAAGCATATTCCAAATATTCTGCAAAGAAAGAAATAAGCGACGCCAAAAAGGCGGCTGCTGACAAGGACGCTGAGATATCGCGTCTCAAGGCAGAGCTTGAAGCAGAGAAGCAAAACAAAAAGAACAAATCTCGAAGCTCTGGCAGCATGTCTACCGATGGCGGCGGCGAGGAATACGACCCGATAGCCGCCGGGTGGAACTCTGCCTATGCATACTGAAAGGAATGAGTTAATTGGCTATTAACCTTGCAAGCAAGTTTTCTAAGTACGTCGATGAAGCATTCAAGTATAAGAGCGTAATTTCCGGCGCCACCAATACCAATGTTGAGTTTTCCGGCGTAAACGAGGTTTCGGTGTACTCCATCGACACCATGAAGATGAACGATTACGTTCGTAGCGGCACCTCTCGTTATGGTACTGTTGAGGAAATCGGTGACCGCGTGCAGACCTTCCGCATCGAGAAAGACCGTTCGTTCACCGGCTCCATTGACGAGGGCAATGCGCAAGACCAGTACAACATCAAGCAGGCGTCTGCTCGCCTGAACGTTCAGATATCCGAAGTCATCATCCCCGAGGTCGATGCCTACTGCCTCGACAAGTGGGCCAACAAGGCCGGTACTATCGTTGCTGGCGCGGAGCCTACCAAGGATACTCTGCTTGGTCTGATTCAGGCTGGCGCGTCTGTAATGAACAACCACCACGTCCCCGCCGAAGGCCGTACAATTTTCATTGCCGAGAAGTATGCGGCGATGCTTCCGAATCTCGCGAATCTCACCTACCTTGAGCGTCTTGGTTCTACTGCTCTGACCGAGAACCGTCTTAACCGTGTTGCCGGTTTCAATGTCAAGGTTGTTGCTGACCAGGACATGCCTAAGAACGTATACTTCATTCTTCAGCACAAGGCGGCTTGCCCGTTCGCTCAAAAGCTCGCGAAGTACAAGATTCAGAAAGACCCGATGGGCATTGACGGCAACGTCATTGAGGGCCGCGTCCGTTACTGGACTGATATTCTCGCCGAAAAGTGCTGGGCAGTCTACGCTTATGTTGCGACCGGCACTACTCAGGCGGTTCCGACCTTCGGAGGCACTGGCCTCGGCGTCACAGTCACTGCGGCTGGTGCAACTATCTACGCCACCGTTGATGGCAGCGACCCGAGGTACAGCGCCAGCCGTCAGCTCGTCGCTTCCGGCGGCACCGTTCAGGGCGTCACCGAGGGCGCAACTGTCAAGGCTTATGCTTATGCTTCCGGCAAGTTTGCGTCCGGTGTCGTAGAAAAGGTTGCTACTTCTGGCTGATAAAATTTATAGGGCGGGGTTTTCCCCGCCCATTTTTTAAAAGGAGGTCATATTTTGGCAGTAGCTATAAGTGACGTTTTCAATGCCGCTATGGCAATCATGGACGAGCTGTCCAACACTGGGGAGGCTCAAACGTCAGATACTAAAGAATACGAATACAGGACGCCATCTATAATGAACATGATGGTGTCTGAGCTGAAAATGTTCACAGGTGATTTCGACGAATGGCTTGCCGTAGAAAGCATGGATGATATCGTACCAGAAGCGAATACCAGTTATGCGCTTGGCTGTATGCCTTATGGACTTGCAGCAAATCTACTTGTTGATGAAAATCCTACGGCTGCATCTTTCTATCAGCAAAGATACGAAGAACTTAGAAATATTTATATTTCTAGGCAGGCTGCGAGTGTCGACGACATTACAAACATGTATGGCGGAATCGGATACGGCGAGTTTTCTAGGTGGGGATAAATGGCTACAATACCTACTTCTATTCAAGAAAAAATATATCAGATTAAGAAGTGGCTCGGAGTTAATGAGGCTCAAGAAGGAGAGGCATCGCTTGATATAGGCGAGGCCGCTGTAATGCGCAATTTCAAAGTCACTTCCGGCGGCGCTCTGCAAAAGCGAGGCGGCAGCAAAAATATAGCCGGTCTTATGAGCGGTTATACAATAAACGTAGACACAGACACTACGTCTACGCTTGCTGTCGAAAGGCAGACTAGTACTATCGCGTTTCAAATGTATCCTAACATAGAGGTAGATACCATAGGCAATATAACCTTGACTGGCGAGCCTGTGACTGTTGATATATCTAATCAAAACAGCTATATCGGATATTACTACAAAGATGCTGTCGGCTCGGTGTATAAGTTCACCGGTGTCGTGACATGAAAGGCGGTGAACTATGGCAAGTCTTTTTGGCTCTTTTGAATCTATGACTTTTAAAGATGGCTCTGTTCACCAAAGCCTTCTTTCTGAGTTTAGCGCAAGGAACTCTGCAACGGATATTAGAACTGGATGGGCTGGGCTTAGTCGAGTAGGCACTTCTGGCAAGCCTAACGGAAACTATGTTTTCGTGATTCAGTTCGACAAATCTAACCGTCCGGGCAAAAATTTTAAAATAGACGTTACTGTCGGCCCCGCTGGATACGTAAATAGTGGTGCTCAAAATCCACTTGCATATAAATTTTTCAGCGTTTCAGAGATAACTTCTCAAATTCGCGACCAATATAACAATGCTAATGCATCTACTCCTAGAGACGGCACATTTTATTTTGGCCCGATGGGAGAAGCTGTAACGCTGACTAGGGCAAGCGAAATAGAAAGCACTAACGAAAACATGGTGTGTTATATTTGGAATGGCGGTTCAAACAGCCAAGACAATATGACCGCTCTCGACCGTGGAGAACTTGACGGCAGATATGACAATTCGGTCATGCTAGTGCTGGCTAATGGCGGGCCTAATCCTAACACTCAGGTATATGCATACACTGGCGAAGCTCTGCCAGATGTAGCCGTTCCTGCTTGGCCTACGAAAGTCAATTATTACCCCGGATATGGCGCTAACACGCCTGATACTCAAACTTATCAGAAAACATTTCTCGGCTATTACTACAAGGATTCTACCGAAGGTGAAATTCAATACTACGACAAAAGCGGAAAAGGTTTGCTTGAGCTGCCCTATGTATTTGACAGAGGACTAAGCTCCAAATGGGAAACGCCGACTATAAACCTACCCGCTGTAACTCGCGAAGGATATAGTTTCGCCGGATGGTATACATCGTCTGTCGGCGGAGAGCTTGTAGGCAAAGCAGGAGACAAATACAATGTTGCTGCTTCAGACAGTTTTAATCTTTACGCACAATGGACTGAGCTGACGTATAATTGGAATTTTAATCCCGTAACTTCGGAGGGCAATAGCGCAGATAGCGTTGTTCGCGGGCTTTGGTCTGGCTTTGTAAATGGCCGTGAGGTGCTTTGCGCAGCTTGCAACGGATATCTATGGGAGCTTGAGCGAGAAGAAAACGGTGAGTGGGGCAAGACAGCTTGCGGAGCGATTGATACCAGTTCTGATGTCTATATGTTTGGCTTCAACGGCAACATGTACATGCTTAATGGCCAAGAATATAAGATGTGGGATGGCACGTCTTTGTTTGATGTAACTGGTTATCGTCCTATGGTAGCTGTATCTGTGCCTCCCGGCGGCGGCGGAACTACGCTCGAACAGATTAACAAGCTGTGTGGTCAGAGGCGTGCTCGTTTTTCCCCTGACGGCACAGAAAAGACATTTGTTCTCCCGGAGAAGTCACTTGCGTCTATTGACTATGTCAAGTCTACGGCTGACGGCTCGGATATGGACGGCTGGTCTGCTGACACAGCAAGCGGCAAAGTAACGTTTACCACTGCTCCAGCAGAAGGTACGAATAGCATAGAGATAGGTTGGTCGGTTTCTGGCGACACGTCTGACGAGATACGCGCAATGCGCTATGCTGAAATTTATAACGGCGCTCAAGATACGAGAGTGTTTGTATATGGCGACGGCACAAACCGCTGCTTCTATACGGGCGTAGACTACGACGGCATTGCAAGAGCCGACTACTTCCCTGACCTGAACGTTGCGCACGTCGGAGACGAGAACACTCCGATAACCGCAATGATACGTCACTACAACCGTCTGCTGTGCTTCAAGCTCGATAGCGCATGGAGTATAGATTATAGTTCTATAACTCTTACAGATGGCAGTGTGACCGCTGGATTCTATGTAACGCCTATCAACAGAAGCATAGGTAACTGCGCGCTTGGGCAAGCTGTTCTGGTCGAAAACAAGCCTCGCACGCTTGACGGACGTAGTATAATAGAATGGAAAGCAACGTCATCCAGCGGCTACATAAATGCGTCTGAAAGAAACGCTGAACGCATATCTCAGAGGGTCGATAATACCATCCGCACTTTCGACCTTGAATCTGCGAAATGCTACTATGACAAGTACGCTCACGAATACTATGTCATTGGTACAGATGGCACAGCGCTTGTCCATAATATCGACGTAGACGCATGGTATACCTATACCGACATGAATGTCACGTGCTTTATAAATTATAAAGACGAACTATATGCCGGTACTCGCAGCGGATATTTGCTTCATATCTCAAACGATTACTATTCTGACAATGGCAATGCGATAGACGCCTACTGGGAATCAGGCTCTATGGCGTTTGACAAAGATTTTCAGCGCAAGTATTCTGCTATGTTGTGGGTAGGCATAAGGCCGGACGATAACGGCTATCTTGCTGTCACGGCAGAAACAGACCGCAAGCCTGATTTCGCTGAGTATTTTGCAAACAGTGTCGCCGCTGGTCAAGTTCCAAAAATGACTAGGCTAAAGCTCAAAGCGAAAAAGTTTACCTATTACAAGCTGATTCTCTCGAACAATACAGCGGACACTACCGCAACCGTCGTTTCTGCGGACATTCGCGTCCGTGGCACTGGATATGTGAGGTGACATAATGGCGACAAAAATAAAACAAGGCGATTCATACAAGCTCCCGCTCAAACTCACAATTGGCGGTGAGCTTATAGCCATTCAAGACATACAAACAGTTGAAGTGTATATAGGCTCTGACATACGCAAAACATATCCTGGCGAAATCGAATATGGTGCCGGAGACCAGATGTTTTACATACCTATAACTCAGGACGAAACGTTTTCGCTCGAGGCAAACAGCGGCGTTTCTGTTGATGTTCGCGTGAAGTTCACAGGCGGCGACGTAATAGGCGTGTATAGAATGGCTACCCTTGCGGTTTATGATGCTACTTCGGAGGTGGTTTTGTGAGCGTGCTTGAAGCTAACTTCATACAGCTTGACCCGATAGAAGTAAGCCTTGAGGGCGGCAAGCTGATTCAAGGCCCTCCGGGCGAATCTGCCACTATACAAATAGGCAGCGTAACCAAAGGCGACGAGCCGTCAGTTACCAATAGCGGCACAGAGACAGACGCGATATTCAACTTTGTCCTTCCGAAAGGCGACCCCGGCCCTACTGGCGAAAAAGGCGAAATAGGTGCTCAAGGCCCGCGAGGAGCTACGTTTGTCCCTGACGTAAATACAGACACGGGTATGATAAGCTGGACGAACGACGGCGGCTTTGAAAACCCTGCGTCCGTAAATATCCGCGGCCCGCAAGGCGCTAAAGGCGACAAGGGTGACAAAGGTGATACTGGCGATATAGGACCTCAAGGCCCCAAGGGAGACACCGGCCCTCAAGGTGAACCCGGCCCTCAAGGCCCGCAAGGCATACAAGGCCCCGAAGGAAAACAAGGTTTGCAAGGCGACCCTGGCCCGGCTGGTCCTACGGGCAAAAAGGGTGATACAGGCGAGCAAGGCCCTCCGGGTGAGCAAGGCCCGCAAGGCCCTGCTGGGCCGCAGGGCGACCCCGGCCCTCAAGGCGAGCAAGGTCCTAAAGGCGACCCCGGCGATAAAGGCGACAAGGGCGACACTGGCCCGCAAGGTGAGCGTGGCGAGCGCGGTTTCACATTTACTCCGGCAATCTCCGAAGATGGGTATTTGTCGTGGAGTAATGACGGCAGCTTACCTAACCCTGACGCCGTAAACATCAAAGGCCCCAAAGGCGATAAGGGAGACAAAGGCGACACTGGTGATAAAGGCCCGCAAGGATTGCAGGGCGACCCCGGCCCTCAAGGCTCTAAGGGCGACACCGGCGAACGGGGGCCGCAGGGTTATACCTTTACCCCTAACGTAGACACCGATGGCAACCTGTCTTGGTCTAACAATGGCGGGCTTACTAATCCCGACACTGTAAACATAAAAGGCCCGCAAGGCCCACAAGGCCCGCAGGGCGCCAAAGGTGCTACGGGCGAGCAAGGCCCGCAAGGCAAGCAAGGCCCGCAGGGCGAACAAGGCCCCAAAGGCGACAAAGGCGACACCGGCAACGGCTTTAAAATTCTCGGCTATTATTCTAGCCTTCAATCTCTGCAAACGTCTATTACCACGCCGTCTATCGGCGACGCTTACGGCGTAGGCACACAGGAGCCTTACGACATATATATCTGGTCTGGCTCCGAGTGGGTCAATAACGGCCCAATACAAGGCCCCGCTGGTGAGCAAGGCCCGCAAGGCCCGCAAGGCGACAAAGGAGAAAAAGGAGATAAAGGCGACACCGGCCCCGCTGGCAAAAATGGCGCTACATTCACTCCCACAGTCGATTCCTCCGGCAACCTCTCGTGGTCGAATGATTCCGGGCTAGCTAATCCTAAGACAGTAAATATCAGAGGCCCGCAAGGTCTTAAAGGTGATACTGGTGCTCAAGGCCCCAAGGGAGACACCGGCCCTCAAGGGGAACAAGGTGAACAGGGGTTGCAAGGCCCGGCAGGGGCGGACGGCGAGCCCGGAGCTACCGGCCCTGCTGGCGCAGATGGTGAGGACGGTGGCTACTACAAGCCCGCTGTTGACGCTTCTGGCAACCTGACGTGGACTGCCAGCAAAAGCGGTATGCCCGCTGTAAGCGGCCAGAATATACGCGGGCCTCAAGGCGCTCAAGGCCCTGCTGGTGCTGACGGCCAAGACGGAGCACAAGGCCCTAGAGGTGAGCAAGGCCCGGCTGGTGCAGACGGAGCGCAAGGTGAACGAGGCCCGCAAGGCCCGGCTGGCGCAGATGGCAAAGACGGCACGGCGGCAACAATATCTGTCGGCACTGTTACAACGGGCGCACCCGGTTCCTCTGCAAGCGTAGTTAATGCTGGCACATCTAACGCGGCTGTGCTTAATTTCACCATCCCTAGAGGCGCTACTGGTGAGCAAGGCCCTCAAGGCAAACAGGGCCCGCAGGGCGAGCAAGGGCCTCAAGGCCCCGCTGGTGCTAATGGCAAAAGCGCGTATCAATATGCCGCGGATGCTGGTTATACCGGCACCGAGACTGATTTGAGCGCGGCGTTGGCTTCTCTTGGAGACCTTAACAGCATACTCGATACCATCAACGGTGAGGTGATATAATGGGCACGACAGCAGACAAACTTGCATACCTAAACGGCACTAAGACGGCAATCAAAAACGCTATTGTCGCAAAGGGCGTGGCTGTGCCGCACGGGACTACGTTCAGGGCGTATGCGGATAAGATATCGAGCATACAGGACGTTTCTAGCCTTCCCACTCAGGGAGCCAAGACAGTGACGCCTACCACTACTGAGCAGATAGCCGTTGCGTCTGGCACTTACACCACGGGCGATATTAAAGTCGCTGGCGATGCTAATCTCGTGGCGGAAAACATTGCCGAGGGTGTGAGTATATTTGGAGTGCAAGGGGCGTTCGCGGGTGGCGGAATAGAACAAGCGAACGTATCAATATCTAATTATATTATTGGTAATACCTATATTACTTATTTAACCTCTGAACTTCAGCCTTCTACGGCAACCATAGGTTACGAAGAAAAGTCATACACATGCGCCAAGAATACCTTCATTATTGTTAGAACCGGCCCAGATACACCCATGGATAAATATACCATTAAAGCCACGGGAGCCAATTTGATTCAGAAATATTCTGGTTCCGCAGGCAGTGAGGTGTTAGTGTTTTATATTAATAGCAATAATTGTACTCTCACAGCAAAGACGAGTGAAACCGGCGGCGTGCCGTAATTGTTTTCTTCTAAGGTTTAGGTGCGTCATCCTACTGCACACAGGAACACTGCTCCGTGATTATAGAAAGGAACCACATGAAAATTATCGTTTACGCCATATGCAAAAATGAAACCCGATATTGGGGGTGAAATGATGCTACACACAGGCACACTACTCCGCGCCGAAATCTACGACGACCACACCAAGCCATACACCAACGTCAAGGCGGTCTATGAGGCGCACAAAGACAAATACCCCGGCAAGCTCATAGTCACGAACGGGCACTGGTACAACACAAAGCCCGTGACTCCCTGCGGCAATTACAAAGTCAATGGCACTGTGCTTTCAAAGGAAAGCTGGATGGACTGGGGCTTTGGCTGGAACACGGGGCCGATTATCACGATGAGGTCCACTATCCCCGTGATGGTAACTGACATGAGCAACGACAACTATCTCTCCACCCTGCCCCTGCTTGTCGGCGGGAAGAAGCGGGATGACGTAATCAAGAAGCAGAAGCCCAACGTCAAAGTGCCCACGCTTCGCACATGGTTCGGAGTGGACGCCAAAGGCAAGTGGACGGTCGAGGTCACAACCACCAATTATACGCTCGACGGCATAGTCGAGCGGATGCAGAGCCTCGGCATCGTGGACGGCATGGTGCTCGACGGCTCCGGCAGCTCTCAGTGCTACGACGGCAAGACGTACCAGCGCGGCGACTGGCGAGATATATACTCGTATCTCCTGCTGTGGTTTGATGACGGCGGAGGCAATACAGAAACGGAGGATGATAATACGGACTACAAGAAAGGTATTGACGTGTCCCAATGGCAAGGAACTATTGACTGGGACAAGGTAAAAGCGGCTGGCATAAAGTTTGCCATGATACGTGCCGGTTACGGCCAGAACAACATCGACACGCAGTTCAAGCGCAATATCAGCGAGTGCAACCGCGTGGGCATTCCGTGCGGCATCTACTGGTTCAGCTATGCGTACACCGACGCAATGGCTATCAGAGAGGCTGAGTACGCCCTCGCAGCCGTTGAGCCTTACAAGCTGGATTATCCCATCGCCTTTGACTGGGAGGGCGACAGCGCAAACTACGCCGTCAAGAACGGCGTAACTGTAACCAAGAGGCTTGCGTCTGCAATGGCCCGAGCGTTTTGCAAGCGGCTTGAACAGGCTAAGTATTACGCTATGGTCTACACTAACCCGTCGTATCTCAGCAACTACTTCGATGCTGACATCCCTAAGCAGTATGATATCTGGCTTGCGCAATGGCCTAGCAAGCCGAACCTTGACAGCAAGCCCGCACAGGCGGGCGGTATCTGGCAGTACACCAGCTCCGGCAGCGTAAACGGCATTTCTGGCCGTGTGGATATGAACGCCGCCTACTACGACTACCCGGATATCATCGAAAAGAACGGCCTTAACAAGCCCGCGAAAGCACCCGAGCCTGAACCTAACCCCGAGCCTGATACCGAAACTCCCGCTAAGACCGAGACCGAGCTTGCGCGAGAGTGGGTAATGGCGCAGGGTATATCCGACGGGGAGAACCGCGATACCAATGTGACCCGGCAGCAAGTGTGGACTATGCTGTATAGAATGATGAACGGAGGTAATGTACAATGATTAACTGGAAGGTACGTCTCAAGAACAAGAGCTTTTGGATTGCGCTGATACCGGCGCTGCTGCTGCTGATTCAGGCCGTGGCTTATGTGTTTGGGTTCACGCTCGACCTGTCTGAGCTTGGCGACAAGATTCTTGCCGTGGTGAATGCGCTGTTTTCTGTGCTTGCGATACTCGGCATTGTTACTGACCCGACGACCGAAGGAGTTTCGGACAGTATGCTCGCCATGACTTACGACGAGCCTAGAAAAGATTAAAATACGGAGGGCTGACTATGCCGCCTTTGTATAAATTGATTTGGGCATTGCTTCCCGGAATCATAACCGGGATTGTCCTTGCGATATTTACATATAAGTACAACAAAGCAACGCAAAGGCAAGATGAACGCGAAAAAGCGCAGAGAAAAGAAAGAAAACTCAATCTTGACCTAACATTTGCGTCCGCTCAATTAGCCTACGCTTGCGCTATGGCCATAAAAAGAGGAAAGCCCAACGGTGAAATAGAAGAAGCCGTCAGCTCTTATGAAAAAGCATTGATTTCATATAGAGAGTTTGAGCGCGAGCAAATAGCTCTAATGAAGGAGGCGTAACAATGCCCATCAAACAATACAACACAGTTAAAGATTACATGGACGATATGCAGGGAGTTACCACAAATAACTCCCTGCTTCGGCAGCTTCAAAACGAGTCTAGTGCTAATACAAGCATGGCTAGTGCCACACCCGTTGGCACTAGCATGAGCACTAGGTCTGTATCGCCTTCACGTTCCGTATCTTATGACCCCAATGTAGACTACTCTGACCTTATTGCTCAAGAGGCGGCGAAGGGCGTAAACGCCAACAAAGACCTCCTTGCACAATACGAAGCACAGCGCAACGCCAAGATACAGGGAATGGGTTTGAATTACAATCAGACCAACATCTACGGTAACAACGGTGGCGCATATACTACTGATGTAGGCGTAGGAACTATAGTTAACATGGGGAAACCTGACGGGTACTATATTGCGCAAGACAAGTCTGACCTTGTTAACCAATTATATGACGCCGCAATAGAAGCGCAGAAAGCGGCATTAAAAGCCGAATATGAGAAGAATGTAGCAGCCTATGATGCTCAAAAGGAAAAGCTACCTCAGATATATCAACAAGCAAAGAACCAAACCGCATCCGACGCTGCGGTTGCGCAGCAATCTATGAACGAGCGCTTTGCTGCTTCCGGCCTCAACACCGGTGCGCAAGGTCAAGCGGCACTATCTATGAATACTGCTTTGCAAGGCAATCTCTCAGCGCTTGATGCAGATAGAGCTGAGAAGCTGGCTGACATAGAAGCGCAGCGCACACAAGCTATGGTTGACTACCAGAACGCTATTGCACAGGCTATTGCTAACAACGAAATGGAGCGCGCGCAGGCGCTTTATAACGAGGCTATTCGCGTGGATAACAGCTACCGAGAGCAAGAGCAGATATTCATCCAGAACAGCACTACCGGCTCTAGCGGAGGCGGCGGATATAGCACGGGCACAAGCGGTTACACGCCTACGCCTACGCCTACACCCGACGACGGCACTCCTGGTGCTGGCACTCCTACTAGTTCCGGCAATAACACTTCCCAATCTGCCCTTTCCGTTGGCGAGCAATTGAATATGCTCATGGCTTCCGGTGCTTCCAATTATCAAATTAATATGTTTTTGGCAGAGGCAGAAGCAAAAGGGCTTATAAACGCAGCACAAAGGATGCAGTACACAAGATATGCCGGTCTTGATGGATATACAGGCACAAGCTCTACGCCTTCGCTTGGCTCATATGCGACTAATCTGCAATCTAGTTTTTCCAGAATTCCGGGATTGACAGAACAGAACAAAGTTGCAATGGTAAGGTCGGCTTATGAGGCTGGTAAAATTACCGATTATGAAGCTGATTTTCTTTTGAATTATTTGGGGTATTGATATGCCGAAAATCAATATAACAAATCGCTTGAGCGGAGCTATGCAGGCAGCAGCAAATAACGACAAAAACAACGTTAAGGCAACTTCGCTGCTTGCCGCCAAAGACCGCGTTGTCAAGCAAACATCAAATAACCAAAACACTCAGACTGTACCTACACAGTACACGCCTGCTAATGTTGCACCGCAAAAAAGTGCGCCTTATGGCATGGAGTATAAAGATGGCAAGCTGCAAATTAAAGAGGGTTATGAGGCAGACCCGGTTACAGGTACCATACAGCCTACTACTCAAACGGTTCTCAAAGAATCCGCGCTTGATGATATTTTATCTATCGCCCTTAAAAACGCAGGCGCAGCGTATCTTAATATAGGCGGACAGCTTGCAGGGGGCGGAGACTACATAAAGCAGTACGACAAAAGCTCTGGCCCGCTTATAGGGCAATCTGAAGCTGTCAAGGTCAGCGATGACACATTATACGACCCGGTCACAGGCTTTTTGCTGCCCACAACAGAATCTATAATTGGCTCTAGTGAAGAACTCTATAGAAAAGCTGACGAAATGGCGGCAGAAGCTCAGTCTCAAACAGAAAGAGTTAAAGAAGGCAAAAACGCTGTTGAAAGGTTTTTGATTGATACCGGTGTTGCTGGCGCTCAACTTGCGGGCGACATAGCTCTTAATGCTGTCGCGCCCGGCCTCGGCTGGATAAACATGGCCGCGCGCGGTTACGGCTCCGGCTCTCAAAAAGCAAGACAAGAGGGAGCTACTGGTGGTCAGCAATTTCTTTACGGCGTAGGAACCGCTGCAATAGAAGCAATTACTGAAAAACTCGGCAACATAGCAGCGCCTTTGAAAAAGGCTTTTGGAGCTGGCCTTGCTGATAATGTGGTATCTAAGGCGATTAGCAAACTCACCAGCAGCGAAGCTGGGCAACGAGCACTAACATTTCTTGCGTCTGGTGCATCTGAGGGCGCAGAGGAAATGGTCAGTGACATTCTGGAGCCGTTGCTTCGCCGTGCCACCTATGACAAACAAGCGTTGGAAAGCTACAAGGACGACGAGTTTTGGAGCGACACCATCCGCGACGGCCTCATAGGCGGCGCGCTGGGCTTAGTAGCCGGTTCAGGCGGACTTGTGAACAGAAGCTCTACGCCCAGCACGACGCAAGCTAATGCCGATGCACAAGCAGCACAGCCTACAGCGCAAACGACTGTTGAAACGCAAGCAGAGACTACCGCTACTCAGCCTCGCACAGTAGCCGACATTATAAACTCTGGCAACGTCAGCACTAACGCCGCCAACACTATAATTGAAAACCCTCAACTTAAAGCGGAGTTCGAGGCTATCAGCGGCACAAAGCTGACTGGCACTAAGTCTGAACAGCGCACCTTTATAAAGGCTTATGCTGCTCAAATGGCGCAGAATGCTGTTGCTCAAACACAGCAGACTGTCACGCCTACCGGGCAAGTAACTCAGGCCCAAACACAGCCTATCGCTCAGGCGCGCGCAGAAGCCCCAGGAACCGCGCAACAGCCTCAGAGTGTAAACGTACCTCAGATGGCTCAGCAAGCCACTACGCAAGAGTTTAACGGCCAAATCGGGCAAACGGGGCTGCCTAACAGCGTGGGGGCTGCTGCCGCTGGATTTGGAGTAGGACGTTCTCCCGAATATGTTCCCACGCAAAGTAAAACTACTGAGAACATACCTCAAGGATATACTCCGGCTCCACATATTAGACAGCGTGTATCAGATAATGAGGCTAGAGCGGCCGAGCGCCTTGCGGTCGATTATGCTGGAGAAATGGCAGATTTGCAGGTTAGACAAGGCTGGGACGCTACCGACGAAGCAACGGCGCAGGCCATAAAGCGAGACCTTGTTGCCAAGGCGTATCAAACTGGAGACTTTTCTGATGTTGTTCGATGGAACAGGGTTATAGAAAGATATGGTACTCAAAGCGCCCAGCAAATGCGTCAAAGACAAGAATATGTAAACGACCCTGAAACCTTTGTTGCTGATGCCGCTGATACGCTTGCTAAAGCGGAAGGATATGAAGATTCTTCTACGCAAGATAGAAAGGACATTTCTAAGACTGCCGCTGAAACAGAAAAGGCAGTAAAGAAAGCCGCAACAGACGCGTCCAAAGAACTTGGTACTCTAAAAATAGATTCTGCGGCTTCTGACGCTGAAAGCTCCGAGGCGCAAAAGGTAGGAGCGGCGGTTGCCAAGGCGCTAGACGCATCTACATCTGCTAAAGCGCAGCAAAACGCCCTGCAAAGTGTATACAATACACTTAAAAGATTTGCTAGAGAAAAGCTACCGCAAACTCAAAAAAGCAAGTCTGCTACGGCAATAGATTTGATGCGTGACTATGTACAGAATCAAGAATTTTATGCCGAAGCATGGCAAGAGGCTCAAGCGCAGTTGCGAGAAAAGTATGGAGACACGCTTCCTGCTGCTCTGTCTGATTTCATAAATACCGGAATTGGCGTAGATGCAAACATAGCGCCGCAAAACAAGATTTTTCTTGCGGCGCTTACTGATGCTGCAATGCAGTCCGGAGAAACCCGTACTGTCATTGCTACTCAAGAAGCCCTTGGCTTCACGAACATGGCGCAGAACATAGCTAATTATCTTATTCGTGAAACTGGCGCTACTGGCGAAATGGAAGTTACCATTGCAGATGCTGCACAAACCTACGTCAACAACATACTATCTCAAGACAGAGGCACTACGTCTTCGGAGATTGTAAATAGCAAAATCAAGTCTGCGCTGCGAGATATTGGCACTACAATTTCTAAACTTGTCAAGCAAACTTCTCAGCAAAAGTCAAGTGTTCAAGAGGCAGTGACTCAGCTTCTCATTGATAAATATGGTATTGGCTCAGTAGAAGCTACGAATGTTGCAGATACAGTCAACCAGTATTTCAATAGTCTTGTAGAACAGCAAACAGAGAAAACGCTATCGAAGATGTTTTCGGAGCGACCCGAATCGCAAAAAACTGCTTTTTATCAAAAGCTCCAAGACATGCTTAATATGGGTGCGTTCGACAGGGCTTCTTATGCTCAAGCTGCTGCCGAAGCAATGTTTGGAGGCAACGCAAAAGTCACAAAGCCGAAGTTTTTGCAAGCTCTCAACAATGTCAAAGATTTTTCTCAGCGGTTAAGTGAGATACCCGAAAACGATACTCAGAGCACAATCCAACTAATAAAAGACATAAGCGAAGTGCGTCGTACATCAGGCTTGTTTTCTAAAAAAACAAGCTCTATTATGAACGCCGCGCTTGAGTATTATGCTGGCAGACCAGACGGAGCCGAATTCCTGAGGCAAGTTGCATCTTCGCAAATATACAATATTGCAGCTGACTATACAGGCTTAGGCGCTCTCGAAGCGGTCAAGTCATATAGAATCAATTCTATGCTGTCGAAAATTGCTACGACAGTCAGAAATATTGTGTCAAACATTACGAATGGCGCTGTCGAGGTTTTGTCTAACAATGTTTCTGTGCCGATAGACATGATGCTTTCTCATTTTACTGGCACCAGAACAGTGCCAGTTGATAGAGGCGCTTTTTCGTCCGCCGCTTGGAGAGGTTTAGCCGATGGCGCAATCAGGTCTTTCATACAAGTAGGGCTTGACGCAGATGTAGACAGTTCTGTTTCAAAGTATGGCGTTCGTCCCGGACGCACATTTAAAATGACAGGCAATGTTTTGGAACGGTTTATGTCTACGTGGTCTAAGTACATAAACTATGCTCTGCGAACCACAGACGAAGCGTCGAAGGGAATGATACGCGGAGAGTATACCCGTGCGCTCAATAGGCTTGCTGAAAAAGGCAAAGTTGACCCCGCTATAATCCCTTCGCTTGTAGAAGAAACAGCTTTGCAAAGAACATTTCAAAATGAAGGGGCTGTTGCCAACGCAATAACAGACATTAAACGAGGCTTGAATAGAATAGGTATCAATACCCAAAAAGGTTCATTCGGCCTTGGCGATGTTGCTTCTCCCTTTGCAAAAGTTCTCGGCAATATAGCGGAACAAAAATTTAACTACACGCCTCTTGGCGGCATCAAAACTTTTTTGCAGTTAATAGGCAACTTGGGCAAGATTAAAAATGCAAACCTTACTCCTGAAGCTCAATCTCGTATAGCGATTAACTTTGGAAGAAGCATAACTGGCACAGCGGCATCTGCTGCGTTCGCAATGTTGGCGTTAAAAGGTCTGCTCAAAATCAGCGACGACGATGACGATGACTGGAAACGTCTTGATTCTTCTGAAGGACTAAGTGACACTCAAGTGAATATATCGGCCGTAGGAAGATGGTTGAACGGCGAAAGCACTCAATGGCAAGCCGGAGACACCTTAATGTCCGTGTCTTTTCTTGAGCCTCTTAATGTCAATATGTCGCTTGGCGTGCTTGCCGCCGAAGAATATGTCGAGAAAAAAGGTTTTGATAGTATATGGGACGCGGCTGATACCGCTCTCAACACCAGCATCGAAGCGATGTATCAATCTCTTTCTGAGTTGTCTTTACTTCAATTTGTTCAGGATGTAGAAGATGCAATAGATTATGCCGAAGGTGAAAAGCCCGCAGAAATTGCTGGTGATGCGATTCTCTCTTATCTAGGAAGTCAAGCATCTTCTTTGGTTCCCAACGCTGTTAGAGGCATAGCGCAAGGGCTAGACCCATACTATCGCAACCAGTATGCAGGCGATAGCACGGCTCAAGATATTTTGAACCAACTAAAGTACGCGATACCTGGAGCCAGAGAAACCCTTCCGTTGTCATATGACAACTGGGGAAATGTGCGCGAATACGGCAATAGTGATATCGTCAACTTCTTGAACGCAAACGTATTGCCAGGGTATGTAAATACTTATAGGCCGGACCCGGTAACAGAGTTTTTGCGCGCATCTGATTATTCGGCGCCGAAACGCAATGCGCCATCAAGCTTTACGGTTGACAGCAAAGAAGTGAAGCTTAATAGCGAGCAAAAAACAGAGTATCAAAAAACTTACGGTGATGCTGCTTATAGCGTCTTGGATGATTTGCGAACCTCTAAGCTATTTAGTTCACTCGACAAAGAAGCTCAAAACGAAGCCGTTGGCAAAGCGTATGAGTATGCAACCGCACTCGCAAAAGCCTCTGTCTCCCCTTACGAACCACAAAGTTGGGTAAGCGAAGCTCAAAATGCAAGAAGTGTTGGATTAGATGTTGCTACTTACATCGCTGTTTATGGCAAAGTTTCTGACATCAAAGGCAAAAAGGAAAGCAGTGAACCCGGCGCTTCTACCATTACTAACAGCCAAGGCTTGAAGCGGCTGCAATACCTTTATAGCCTAGACCTGACCGACGACCAGCGCATTTATCTTGCAGAGGCATTCGATGTCGGTAAAACTGTCAGATACTATACTGAGGATGAAGTAAATGCGGCGCTTGCCGAGATGAACTATCTTAACTAAAAAACAAAAGGCGGTAGGCTTGACACCTACCGCCTTTTGTTGAAAGGGGGTTGTAGGAATAGATTCGCGCAAACAAGGGAGGAAACGCAATCGAAAGCATGGCTGTGGGATGGCTATATTATAGCATACGCTTTTAAAAAACGCAATAGCTATTTGAATTTCCCCATATCCCTCCCTCCCATCGTTTCAGCTCGACAGGCTCGCCCATGTTAAATTGGCTGGGACGGCTGGATTTGAACCAGCGAATACATGAGTCAAAGTCATGTGCCTTGCCGCTTGGCGACGTCCCAACATTATACGAGTAAAGCCCCGCCGTCTCGCTTAGATTATCACACCTTTCGGCAGTTTTCAGCGAGACCGGCTCACCAGAATTGCACTGGGGCACCTTACGGCGAGGCCCTTACCGGGGCGTGGCCTTATATAAGGAGGCGTTAGCCCACGGACAGTATATCATGTTTTAGCTATCGCTGCAAGAGTATATTCTATGAAAGCCTATTCTCTTGCAGATTGCACACTCAGTTTTTCTTTCTGAGTTACCGACAGGTTTTGTTTTGCCCGCCGCTTTCGCACACTCACAGCACAACGCAATGAGATTTACGCTATTTGCGCCCTTACTTTCCTGTGCTTCCAAAGCCATTATCACCCCTATCAGTTTCTCCGAGCCGAGATACAATCTCAAGCTGCGGCGTAAATATTGGCATAATTACAAGCTGGCTAATCTTGTCTCCTTTTTGAACAAGATATTCTTTGGAGCTGTGATTATATAGCTTGACTACTATGCTGCCTGTATAGCCACTGTCTATTACTCCTTCGCTTGTAAGACCGTGTTTTACATTCAGACCGCTTTTGCTTTTCAGCATACCTACATATCCTTCGGGTATCTCAACGTGCACGCCCGTGTCTATAATAGCGCTTCCAAAGCTAGGCACGAACTCATTAACGGGCGAACGCAGGTCAAGCCCTGCATCTGCGGGATGTGCGCGCTCCGGCATATAAGCGCCGGGGTCAAGTTTGACTTTCATTCTTCGTCCTCCTTTTCATATCCTTTTGCAAACGGGTCTCCGCCGACCATTCCAGCCAACAGATTATATCTTCCTACCAGCTCAACAAGCGCGTCCTTGTTTACCGGCACCCATTCGCCGCCGTCAACGTCTTTAATCACACCCATAATCATAATTTCTTTTTCTAGCGGTCCGCCGTATCTGCCAACAGCGCCACGGTCGCATCCGCTGTATTCTACAAACAAAAGTCCGAACTTGCCCATGCGCTGTATGGCATCTTTGTATTTGGTGTAATTTGTATCTAGCATGAAATGGCTGAAATAATAACGGCACCTCTTATTATTTGGGTCACAATCCCTATGTGCTTTATCATTCTTTTCACATACTTCTTTATGTACGCATCTATCACAAATACTGCTCATTCGTTACCTCCTATAATGTCATCGAGTTTGACGGTCTGGCCGGGTTTAACAGAGGGAAACAAGTCGACTTCACCTAAACCCAAACATCCGTTCAGGCTGCCTCGAATTTGCGTGAGACAGCATCGGCCATCCGGCCACCTGTCAAATTTGATTTCCCCATCCGGCCACATCCTGCGGAAGGTCTTTGCGTCCTGCACTTCCTGCTCCGTCCAGCGCGGGCAGCGCTTGATGTTCTCGGGGTGGTTGATAATGTGGTACAGCGCGTTAGCGCCTATTTTGTCTCCGTGTTCAAGAGGAGGGTTCGAGCGGACGCGGCGCACCTTTCCGTCTGTGCAAACGGCTACATCTCCATAGTCAACCGGATAATCAGCTATGCGGAATTTCTCACCCACCTCAACGCCCAGCACCTCGGCAAGACGCGGCTTCTTTTCCTCACTCATTGGTAAATCCTCCTGTTTATAAACTCTTGCGCCACAGTGTGCGCAATATGGCTCGTACCTCCACACGCCGTCGACTATCTGGTAATGCGCATCGGCTCTGCAGTTGCTACACTCCATTGTGTGCAGAGCATCTTCCCGCTTGCGCCACACCGCGACGGGGCGCTTTTCGTCCTTGCTCATTTGCTATCCTCCAATTTCTTAATCAATCTGTCAAGGTAAAACTGCGCTTTCTTTGCATCCTCAAGCGCGTTGTTTTTCAGCGGCAATCTCCAAAAGAAAAAAGAGCGCGTATTTCAAATACTTCTTGTTTTTCTCGGCGCTATTGTTGGATTGCTTATTGAACGCTTCTCCGGCATCACAGATTGGATTAGTTCGCTTTTTTGACATCAGGTTTCCTCCTCTCCCTCCGGCGGGCGGCGGTCAGGCGGTGCGGGAAGGGGCATCCAATACAGAATGTCCAAGGCCATAAGCAATTCATGACAATTAACGTTGTATCGCTGCCATACCCCACGCTTGTTGATGTAAAACTCGCCGACAAATCCGCAGTCCGTAGCAAGCACTCGCTCACCAGGTTCCGGCAGCCGGTCATATACGCTTACCCACTCGCTCGGCGGGGTGAGGGTGGGCGTTTCATTTATCGCCCTAACAAACACGCAATCACTCGGTTCACATGGCTCGTCAGAATAGTCCTGATTGCAAAGAGCACACATTCTTTGCCGAAGCTCTATTGCGTCAATCATCCTCGCCATAGTTAACCCCTTTCATCTTTGCTTTGCAGTTTGGGCACTCGCCCGGTGTCCAGTCACCATAATCTTCCTCAACGACAATTCCATATCCGCATTTGGGGCAAGAGTAGTAACTGCCCATCTCGTCATAACCGTCTATTTCCCATTTAGCCATCTTTCAGCGCCTCCAATCTCTCCATCACCATCTCCACGGCCTCGTCCGTTAGGGGACGGCCACACATCGGACAAAACCGTATGCCGCCTCTTGGAGGCATTGTGAACCGGTTGGTAATTGGATTACAAGTTCCCCATTCCTCGTCGCAATACTTGCATCCCATCCAAGCCTTCTCCACCAGCTCCTGGCTGACGGGGCGGAGGGCGAAAAACGCCATATCTACTGCGTCGCAATCTTTTTTGCTCCCTGTAAAGCACGCAACTGTATACCTTATGCCTTCATATCGTTCAATCGCTTCTTCCCGCGTCATGCTCATGGCTGTGCCTCCAATCTTTCTATCTCCTCCGCGCTCAGTATCGGCGCGCGGGTGTTCCAGGTATCAATCGCGCGCTCTTTTGTAGAACAAAGTCCCGTGTTGTGTATATGCCCGTTTACCGCACACTCTACTGTCCACGCTTTTATCCCAAAATGGAATTTGAGTATCGGGGGGTTCCCGCAGCACGGTATCAGCACCCCTTGCTCCGTCAGTCGCGCCGCTGCGTCGTGGTCTCCTAGCATCGCGCGTTGTATGTCAGTCATGTTGTGCCTCCTTCCAACCGCTGTTCTTGTCCATCTCAACTATCTGCTCATACACCCAACCTATATACTTCCGGCAAACGCCGCTCAAATCAACCATCGCAGCCCAGCCCCATCGCCCGCGCAACCGGGCAACGCTCTTGTTGCACTCGTCGTGGTATGGGCAATCAAGGCTTGTACAGTAGCTCCGCATCATTACACCTCAATCCCGCGCTCTGCGCATTGCCAGCATTTCGCCATATATCCCGCACTCGCTTAGCGGCACTTCGCGGACAACCTTTGCTTTGCGGGCGCGTACCTTGCCGTCTGTATTCATCGGCACAACAACATCTTCGCGCAGTGCAGTCATTTCGAGGATTGCAAGGTCGCTCCACTCTCGGCCATAATCAAGGCACCAGTGAAGCGGGGCCATATTTATTCCTGCGCCGCACTTTTCATGCGCATCATCATCAAAGCCATTATCCGGCACAGCAGTTTCGCCTATTCTGTATTCATATTTAGTATCATAATCTGAATAATAACGACCTTTTTCTCTGTGAACAGCCTTATAAAGAGTTACTTTTACATCATCAGACTGCACACCATAATGCGATATAAATTCCTCAAGATTCTGCGGCAAATAAACAACCCTTGCATTTCCTGATATTGAGGCACGGCTGCTACGGTTGATATCTATTATCTGAGCGTTACCGCTTGCTCCGGCCCTGGAGTTGCCCCACAGCACGGCGCTGGCGTTGTCCCGCAGCACGGCGCTGGCGTTGCCCCGCAGCACGGCCCTGGCGTTGTCCCACAGCTCGGCGCTGGCGTTGTCCCACAGCTCGGCGCTGGCGTTGCCCCGCAGCACGGCGCTGGAGTTGCCCCACAGCACGGCGCTGGCGTTGTCCCACAGCACGGCCCTGGCGTTGTCCCGCAGCACGGCCCTGGCGTTGCCCCGCAGCACGGCCCTGGCGTTGTCCCACAGCTCGGCGCTGGCGT
>ERZ1090865.379-NODE-379-length-26671-cov-11.070784_pt1 | contig 26671 bp, 26 predicted proteins | sample MGYA00478478_ERZ1090865 | MGnify/ENA primary metagenome ERZ1090865 (study PRJEB33644, sample SAMEA5815715) | chicken gut metagenome | biome: Chicken; feature: Gastrointestinal Tract; material: Caecum | place: Ireland | collected 2019-01-01 | study: A study of the... | reverse complement strand
GGTGTAAAGGAGGAAGTTGTATGCATCGAACGATACGTGCCATACTGGGGTACACCCGGAATGATTTCCTGTGGATGCTGCCTGTACTGGCGGTTCTGATCGCCCTGTGTGAGGGGCTGGGCGCCATCGCCGTGGTGACCGGCGACCCCGAGGACGCGCCGCTGCTGGCGATGGGCCTGCTGCTGGGCTTTCTCTTTCTCGTCAACACCATTCTGGCCATCGTCTATCTCAGCGTGCAGTTCTCGCTGTTTCTCAGCTTATCCGCCACGCGGCGGGGCCTTGTGGCCGGCATTCTTCTGCACTGTCTGCGGCTGAACCTGCTGCAGCTGGCCGTCGCCCTTCTGGCAGGCACGGTGGACGCCCTGGTGCGCCGCGCCCTGACCGGGTATGCTCCCCTGCCCTGGGAGTGGATCCCCTGGGCGGTCTGGCCGGCCGTCCTGCTGCTGCCGCTGTGGATCGGCTTTTTCCTGGGCGGACTGGTGCAGCGGTTTGGCGTCAAAGGATTCTGGGGCGCCTACCTGGTGTTTATGCTGGGCACCACCACCAACAGCCAGTGGCTGCATCCGGCGGCAGAGCTGTTCCGGCCCCTGGGCTGGCAGATACCGGCGGCCACCCTGCTGGCGGTACTGGCCGCGCTGACCGCACTGGCCCTGCGCTGGATGCGCCGTGCCGCGGTCCAGTAACCCCACACACCATACTATGCCAAGCAAAAACGCCTGTGCGGAAGGTTTTCCGCACAGGCGTTTTCCTGTAATGGTTACTTTTTGCTGTAGTCCCGGGCGCCATAGATGGCGGTACCCACCCGGACGATGGTGGCCCCCTCCTCGATGGCCATGGCGTAGTCGTGGCTCATGCCCATGGAGAGGATGTCCATCTGGGCGCTGTCGTAGTGGCGGGACGCCGCAGCCGCCAGCAGTTCCCGCATCTCGGCAAAGAAGCGGCGGGTCCGGTCGTCGTCGGCATCGGCGGGGGGAATGGCCATCAGGCCGCGCACCCGCAGGTGCTCCCTGGCGGCGGCCGCCTCCAGCAGCGGCCACAGGTCGTCGGGGCCCACGCCGCTCTTGCTCTCCTCAGCGCCGATGTTGATCTCGATGAGGATCTCCTGGGTCAGGCCCAGCCGGGCGGCGGCTGCGTCGATCTTGTCCAAAAGACGGGTGCTGTCCACGCTCTGGATCAGCGACGCACGCCCCACCACCTTGTTCACCTTGTTGGTCTGCAGATGGCCGATAAAATGCCCCGGCTTGCCGTTGTAGGCGCCGGCGTCGGTCTTTTCCACCAGTTCCTGGACGTGGTTTTCCCCGAACAGGTCGATGGGCAGATCGGCGCTGTAGCGCACCTCCTCCACCGTGCGGGTCTTGCAGGCCGCACAGAGGCTCACCTCCGCCGGGTCGCGCCCGGCACGGCGGGCCGCTTCGGCCATATTCAGCCGGATTTGGGCCACGGCCTCGGCCATCCGCTGTTTCTGTTCTTCCGGGATCATCGCGGTTCCTCCTCACTGTAGACGGCGCGGGCCCCGCCGATGAAGGGCGGCCGGGTGCGCGCACAGAGCAGGATAGCCTGCCCGATATGGTCGATGCTCAGGCGAACCGGCACCGCCACCCGGCGCAGATGCATGCCGATGAGAGTGCCGCCGATGTCCATGCCGGCCGCCGCCTGGACTTCCTCCACCAGGACGGGGTCCTGGAAGGTGTGCCAGCAGTTGGTGGCCCAGCTGCCCCCCGCATGGGGCTGGGGAATGGCCGCCACGATCTGGTAGCCGCAGGCCTTGGCCACCTCCCGCTCCACCACAATGGCGCGGTTCAGGTGCTCGCAGCACTGGGCCGCCAGATAGACGCCCTGTTCCTGCAGCGGCGGCAGTACGCCGGCCAGCACGGCGGCGGCCGCCTCCATGCTGGAGTGCTGCCCGATGCGTCCGCCGGTGATCTCGCTGCTGGAGCAGCCCACCACAAAGAGATCCCCCGTTTCCAGATGCGCTGCCTCCAGCAGTTCCTCGGTGGCGCGGCGCGCCTGGGCGGTAATTTCAGAAAGTTCCATCTTGTCTACCCCCTTGCCTGGTTTTCAGGCCGCAGGATCAGTCCTCCTGCGGCGGCAGACAGGTCATGCCCCGCAGCGTCACCTCGCTGCAGTACTGCAGCGGCAGGCGCGGTGCCTTGGCCGTGATCGTCAGCCCGTCAAAATTCACATCCCGCAGCGTGCCGTCGGGGCCTTCAAAGCCCGCCAGCGTCACCGGGGAAACATCCTTCCATGTCCGTTTGTCGTTCAGCGCCCGGCCGGTGAGCGTCAGCCCCGCAAAGGTGAAGTGCTCCAGCACCGGCAGGGTGCCGGCCGCCTCGCCGTCGTCGTTGTAGGGCACCGAATGGATCATGACCCGGGGTGCCGTGCAGTCCCGCACCGTCACGCCCCGCACATAGCCGCCCCGCTTTGCCGTGGCCTTAACCTCGATGCCGGAGTAGGAATTTTCCAGATCGCAGTCCCAGACCTGCACATCCTCCACGCCGCCGGACATCTCGCTGCCCACGCAGATGCCCTGGCCGAAGCCCACGCGGCAATCAAAGATATAGATATGGGCGCTGGGCCGGCCGATGGCATTGCCCTCGGGGTTTTTGCCGCTCTTGACCGAGACCGAATCGCCGCCGGTACAGAATTCACTGGCAAACAGCGTGCAGTTGGTGCTGGAATCGGGGTCCCAGCCGTCGCCGTTCCAGATGCCCTCCGAGCGGAAGGTGCAGTGGTCGGTGACAATGTTGTCGCTGTAGATCATCTGGACGATCCAGGCCGGGCTGTCCTGCAGCGTCAGGCCGCTGATCCAGACGTTCTGGCAGTTGCTCAGGTTCACCAGCCGCGGGCGTACCCGGCCGGGGATGGTGTCCTCATCGTCGCAGCTCTCCACCAGGTCGGCATGTTCGGCCAGGTAGTCCTTGAGATGCTCCCGCTCGTCGGCAATGATGGCGTCGGCCAGCGCCTTGCCGCCGCCGGCGATGGTGCCCTTGCCGCGGATGACCACATTGACGCAGTTGTACCCGTCGTCGTGGTCCATCTTGCCCAGGTTCAGAAGGCTGGAATAGCAGCGGCGCTCAATGCCCTCGAACCGGCTGGGAATGCGGGGCTGGTAGTCCACCAGCTGGGCGGTGCCCTGCAGAACGGCCCCCTCGTCCAGGTAGAGTTCCATATCGCTGTGCAGCCGCAGCGCGCCGGTCAGATAGGTGCCGGCGGGCAGGTAGACCGCATCCCCGGGGCCGCAGGCATCGATGGCCCGCTGCAGGGCGGCGGTGTTTTTCGTGGTGCCGTCCCCCTTGGCCCAGTAGGGGGCCTCGGTGACGTTGATGCGGTGTTTTTCTGCCCCGGTGCGCAGCATGCAGGCGCCCACCGGCTGGTTCTCAAACACCACGTCCACCCGGTATTCAGTCTGGGGTTCCAGCTTGTCCAGCGTATAGTGGGTGCGGTGGGTGGTGCCCACCGGCTCATTGTTCAGATAGACGGTATATTCCGCCCGGGCGCCCGCCGCGGCGGGCTTGTCCCAGTACAGCACGGCATGGTGGGCCGTGCAGCGGGCAAACAGATGGCTTTCAAACATCTTGGTATTCCTCTTTTTGATCGCGGTCCGTTGTTTTTCTTCCGGTACATTCTTATTGTACCACACAATGTTCTCCACGGAAAGACGCAAAAATCGCCAACAATTCCGCCCTTCCCCTCACGGGTTTTGGCAGGGCGGTGCCTGCAGGAAGCAGCCTTCCTCGTGGCTCCAGAGCACCCCCACCGCCTGCAGGTAGGCGTAGATGATGGTGGAGCCCACAAAGCTCATGCCCCGCCGGCGCAGGTCGGCCGAAATGGCATCCGACAGCGGCGAGGTGGTCCTGTCCCGCTCGCAGATCGTCTTGCCTTCCGTCCAGTGCCAGAGGTAGCGGTCGAAGCTGCCCCACTCCTGCCGGATGGATGCAAACGCCCGGGCGTTTTTCACCGCCGCCGCGATTTTCCGCCGGTTGCGGATGATACCGGGGTCACAGGCCAATGCCGCACAGCGGGCTTCGTCGTAGGCGGCCACCTTCTCCCAGTCAAAACCGTCGAAGGCGCGGCGGAAGGCCTCCCGCTTGTTGAGCACACACTCCCAGGAGAGGCCTGCCTGGAATCCTTCCAGGATCAGCATTTCAAAGAGCAGCCGGTCGTCGTGCACCGGCACGCCCCACTCCTCGTCATGGTAGTGGAGGTAGCGGGGATTGTCCGGGTTGGCCCACCGGCAGCGGGGGCGGCCGTCTTTCCATTCCATGGGACCGTTCCTTTCCATATATCAAACCGCCCGCCGGGTGCCGGCGGGCGGCGCAACATCATACCAGTACGTCCTTGATCAGCAGACTCAGCCCGCCGGTGGCCGAGTGGATGAACTCCACCGCATCGTCGGAATTGCAGAGCTCCGCCGGGATCTTGATCTCGATGCCGGACTCCGTCTTGAAGCTGCGGCTCTCCAGCTTTTTCATCCGGGCGGGGCTCACCGTCACCCGGTCGTTTTCCTGCACGCCGGTCTCCGCCAGGGCTGCCTCGAACTTGGGCGCCGCCAGGGGATAGTTCTCCCGCATGCGGGTGCGCACATCCTCCACCGAGATGGTGTTGTCCACCGCCTGGTTGCGCACCATCAGCTCCACGGCGGTCTCGGTGCCGCCGTCAAAGGGAGGCACGTCGTCCAGTTCCTCCGGCTCGGGGTAAGCCTCCTTCACGGCGGCCACGGCGGTCTCGCAGACGGCTTTCAGCTTGGCCTTCTCCTGCATGGCCTCGGTGCAGCCGAACACCCGGGTGGACAGGTAGAAGTCCTTCTTCTCGTCCAGGTTGAACTTCTTTTCAATGAGCCGCACCGTGCCGTTGGCCCGGTCGATGAGGGCCGCCTCGTCGGCCTTGGGGGTGCCGGGCAGCAGGGTGCGCTGGGGCACCATGCTGCTGAACCGGCCGTTGCCCAGCGTCTCGGTGTGGTGGGTGTAGCCCGGCCGGTAGTTCAGCTTGAGCACCCCGTAGAAGGGCACCCCGTCCCCGGCGAAGTCCACCACCGCCAGGTCCCCCGCCGGAATGGCCGGGTACTGCAGCATCTGCTCGAAGATCACCCCCGCAATGCGCCGGGACAGGTCCACGAAATCCTGGTTCTGGGCCATCTCCTGGGCGAAGGCGGAGTCGGGCAAAAACCGGCAGTTCTTGACCTCGTCGCTGGCAAAGGCCTTCTCGATCACGGCGGTGAAATATTCAAAGAGATCGGCGTCGAGGTCCATCGGCCGGTCGGAGAGCAGCGGCTCCGAAGCGCCGGGATCCAGCAAATGCAGAATGACCTGGTTGATCTTGACTTCCATACTAGACAGGGCTCCTTTGGGATAAAGTTTCGGAAAGGGTAGTATACCACAATTTGGCGGGTTTGGGTAGCGCCCGGGCGGGGCAAGCTATCCGGGAAGGGAGGAAACGTCCATGAAAAAACGCACAACCGAACCGGACGCCCTGCTGCGCCACACAACACCCTGCCGCCAGAAGCAGGCGAAGGAATACCTGAAGGGGCAGGTGCCCGGCGTGATGGCCCACTACGCCCCCGACGCCGTGCCCGACCCCGAGGAGGGCTGGGTGGAAAGCGACGAGACGGTGCACCGCCTGGCACACTGGCGGGAGGAAGCCATCTATTAAGAGGAACAGCCCCACCGCGGTGGGGCTATTTCCGTTCAGTCGGCGTTGAGTTTGGCGGACGCCTTGTGGGTGAAGCGGTCGTTGTCCACAATGTAGCGCTCGTGGGTGGCGTGGGCCACCTCGCTCACATCGTCATAGACCCGGGCCGTGAAGGTCAGCCGGCGGTCCGCCACCGCGGTGAGTTCGCAGTCGCAGTAGACCACCATGCCGATGGGCGTGGGCGCCGTGTGCGCCAGCGAAAGGCTGGTGCCCACCGTGCCGGTGCCCAGGTCCAGTTCCCCCGCCACCGCTTTCCAGCAGGCCTTTTCGATCAAAGCCGCCACCGCCGGCGTGGCCAGCACCTCCAGTTCTCCGCTGCCCAGCGCCCGGGCGGTGTTTTCGGTGGTGACGCGCAGGGCCGCGTGCCCCCGGATTCCCGGTTCCAACATCTGCCATTTCCCCTTTTTCTTTTTTCTTATTATAGCGGCCGCTGCGGCCGATTGCAAGACGCCCTCTTTTTGTCGCTTTTTCTTGCCTTTTGCCGCCAAAGACGATATACTTAAAGGGGACAGCGGGAAGCGGTGATTGCTGCTTCCTTTTTTTGCGGCTGGACTTCAAAAGAGGAGGATTCCATGGGCGAAAAGACAATTGATTATTCCAAGGGCATCTACGATGCCCGCCAACTGGGCACACCCAAAATGCTCATTCTGGGCGCACAGCACATGTTTGCCATGTTCGGCGCCACCGTGCTGGTGCCCCTGCTGACCGGTCTGAGCGTCAGCACCACCCTGCTGTGTGCCGGTCTGGGCACGCTGCTGTTCCACTTCCTGTGCAAGGGCAAGGTCCCGGCTTTCCTGGGTTCCAGCTTTGCCTACCTGGGCGGCTTCACCATCGTGAGCAACGACGGCGCCAACCCCGAGAACCTGCCCTATGCCTGCGCTGCCGTGGCCTTCTCCGGCCTGGTCTACGTACTGTTCAGCTTCCTCATCACGGCCTTCGGCATCCGCCGCATGATGAAGTTCTTCCCGCCGGTGGTCACCGGCCCCATCATCATCGCCATCGGCCTGATCCTGGCCCCCAGCGCCATCACCAACTGCCAGAGCAACTGGCTGCTGGCCATCGTGGCACTGGCCACCGTCATCATCTGCAACATCTGGGGCAAGGGCATGGTCAAGATCCTGCCCATCCTCATCGGTGTGCTGGTGGCCTACGCCGTGGCCCTGGTCACCGGCGCCGTGGATTTTGCGGCCATAGCCGAGGCAAGCTGGTTCGGCATCCCGCTGCATAAGGAATCCATGGGTCTTTTCTCCATCGACGGCAGCGAGACCTTCATCAGCGCTATCTTCACCATCGTGCCCATCGCCCTGGCCACCATGATGGAGCACATCGGCGATATCGCCGCCATCAGCGCCACCACCGGCAAGAACTACATCCGTGACCCCGGCCTCAACCGCACCCTGCTGGGCGACGGCCTGGCCACCACCATGGCCGGTCTGCTGGGCGGCCCCGCCAACACCACCTACGGCGAGAACACCGGCGTGCTGGCCCTGACCAAGATCTACGACCCGCTGGTCATCCGCATTGCCGCCGTCTTTGCCCTGGTGCTGAGCTTCTGCCCCAAGTTTGAGGCCATCATCAACACCATCCCCACCGGCATCGTGGGCGGCATCAGCTTCGTGCTCTACGGCATGATCTCCGCCATCGGCGTGCGCAACGTGGTGGAGAACAAGGTGGACTTCACCAACTCCCGCAACCTGATCATCGCCGCCGTCATCCTGGTCTGCGCCCTGGGCTTTGACTCGGTGGGCGGCATCACCTTCTATGTGGGCAGCATGGCCGTCAACCTGTCCGGCCTGGCCATCGCCGCCATCGCCGGCATCCTGCTCAACGCCCTGCTGCCCGGCAACGACTACGAATTCGACGAGGGCACCAACGACGGCGAAGGCGCCAGCCTGCGCGTCTGATCGGACCTTTCCAAGGAGGACCCCATGACCGCTGCGGATTTTACCAACCTGCACCTGCAATACAAATCGGAACAGACCGAGGGCGAACTGCCCGCCGCCATCGAGCATGATTTTGCCGACGGCCGGATGGTGGATCACTACTATGTGACCCCCTCCCCCGCCTTCTGGGAGGACGAGGGCATCAAAGGGCTGGGCAGCGTTTCGGGCATTTTGTTCCTGCAGCAGCCCGACGGTGCCCCCTGGAAGATCCTGGTCCACGAACCGGGCATGATCAAGGAAGTGATCTTTGAGATGCCCGACGAGGAATTCCGCCGGATGCTCGCCGACAACGGCGTCATTCTGCCCGGCGAGCCCGGCTTCGTGCCGCCCCAATAAAAGAAAGGGTCTGTTCCCTGCTTTTTCCCCGCAGAAATGCGGGGATTTTTTGTTTTTTCCCCTTGACAGCCCGCCCAGTCAGGTGTATCATATGAACAAATAAACATATGAAAGGATGTTTCCTATGGCACAGCATGATGATGCCCTGTCCGCCGCCAGTCCGGCGCTGGACGCACAGGCCCTGCAGAAGCTGCAGGACGACCTGCCCGGGGACGAGATCCTCTACGACCTGGCCGAGCTCTTCCGGGTGTTCGGCGATACCACCCGCATCAAGATCCTATACGCCCTGTTTGAGAGCGAGCTCTGCGTCAACGACATCGCCCAGGTGGTGGAACTGTCCCAGAGCGCGGTGAGCCACCAGCTGCGGCTGCTCAAGACCAACAAGCTGGTGAAGTTCCGACGGGAGGGAAAAACCATCTACTATTCGCTGGACGACGACCACGTGCGCAGCATGATCGCGCTGGGCATGGAACATGTGGAAGAATAAAACACAGAGCAAAGGAGTTTTTGTCATGCAGAAGAAATTCAAGATCGAAGTGGACTGCGCCAACTGCGCCGCCAAGATTGAAACCGCCGTCAAGGCCCTGCCCGGTGTGGAGAACGCCAGTGTGAGCTTTATGACCCAGAAGATGCTGCTGGCCGCTGACGACAGCCGCTTTGACGAGATCCTGCAGCAGGCTGTGCGCACGGCGAAGAAGATCGAGCCGGATTTCGAGATCGAACTGTAAAGCAGCGTGTCGGAACGGAGGCATCCTTTCATGACCAAAAAGCAGAAACGAACGCTGCGGCGCATCATTCTGGCCGCGGTGCTGACTGGCTGTGCGGCGGTGGCGCTGCATTTTCTGCCGCTGCCCTGGTACGGCCAGCTCATCGTCTGGCTGATCCCCTATCTGGTGATCGGCTATGATGTGCTGCGCAAGGCGGTATTAGGCATCCGCAGCGGGCAGGTGTTCGACGAAAACTTCCTGATGGCGGTGGCCACGGTGGGCGCCATGGGCTGCGGCGAATACGCCGAGGGCGTGGCCGTCATGCTGTTCTACCAGATCGGCGAGCTGTTCCAGAGCTACGCGGTGGGCAAAAGCCGCCGCAGCATCAGCGAGCTGATGGACATCCGCCCCGACAGTGCCAACCTGGAACAGGCCGACGGCACCGTGACGGTGGTGGACCCCGACGAGGTGGCCGTGGGTTCGGTGATCGTGGTACGGCCCGGGGAGAAGATCCCCATCGACGGCACGGTACTCAGCGGGGAAAGCACGCTGAACACCGCCGCCCTGACCGGCGAGAGCCGTCCCCGCACGGTGCGCCCCGGGGACGGGGTCATCAGCGGCTGCGTCAACGAGGACGGCCTGCTGCGCATCACCACCACCAAAGCCTACGATGAATCCACCGTGGCCAAGATTCTGGACCTGGTGGAAAATTCCAGCCTGAAAAAGGCCAAAGTGGAAAACTTCATCACGAAATTTGCCCGGTGGTATACCCCTGCCGTCTGTCTGGCGGCGCTGCTGCTGGCCTTGCTGCCCCCGCTGGTGCTGGGCGGCGGCTGGACCGTCTGGGTGCTGCGCGCCCTCACCTTCCTGGTCATCAGCTGTCCCTGTGCGCTGGTCATCTCCATCCCGCTGACCTTCTTCGGCGGCATCGGCGGTGCCTCCCGGTGCGGCATCCTGGTGAAGGGCGGCAACTATCTGGAGGCGCTGGCCCACACCGGCGTGGCCGCCTTTGACAAGACCGGCACCCTGACCAAGGGCGTCTTTGCGGTGACCCGCGTCACCCCCGCCCCGGGCGTGACCGAGGCGGACCTTTTGGAAAACGCCGCTCTGGCAGAACGGTTTTCCAGCCATCCCATCAGCAAGAGCCTGCGAGAAGCCTGCCCCGATGTGGATGCCCGCCGGGCGGCCGACGCCCAGGAAGTGGCCGGGCAGGGCGTGCGCACACTGGTGGACGGCAAGGTGGTCCTGGCCGGCAACGCCCGCCTGATGGAGGAAAACGGCATCGCCTACACCGCCGACGACGGCGCGGGCAGCATCGTCTATGTGGCCCGGGATGGCCGGTTCCTGGGCTCCATCCTGATCTCCGACGAGGAGAAGCCCACCGCCGCAGCCGCCATGCAGGACCTGCGTAGCCAGGGCGTGCGCACCGTCATGCTCACCGGGGACAGCCCCGCCGTGGCCGACAAGGTGGCCACAGCGCTGGGCATCGACGAGGTCCACGCCGGGTTGCTGCCCGCCGACAAGGTCCACCAGGTGGAAGCCCTGCTGGCCGGCAAACCCGCCGACAAAATGCTGGTCTTCGCCGGCGACGGCATCAACGATGCTCCCGTGCTCATGCGGGCGGATATCGGCATCGCCATGGGTGCCTTGGGCAGCGACGCCGCCATCGAGGCCGCCGATGTGGTGCTGATGGACGACGACCCCGCCAAGATCGGCCTTTCCATGCGGATTGCCCGCAAGTGCATGGCCATCGTCTACCAGAACATCGCCTTTGCCCTGGGCGTCAAGCTGCTCTGCCTGCTGCTCAGCGCCGTGGGCGTGGCCAACATGTGGTGGGCCGTCTTCGCCGATGTGGGCGTCATGGTGCTGGCGGTGCTCAACGCCACCCGGATGCTCCGCGTGGCTTCCTACCGATAACAGAAACATCCCCCGTTCCGGCCGGAACGGGGGACTTCTTTATTTCATGCTCTCGGGGTCCTTGTAGGCGTCCTTTTCCAGGCATTCCAGATGCAGGTGGGATTCCGCCTTGCTCTCCGACGGAATGCTGCCCACCTTGCCCAGCGTGGTGGCGGTGGTCACCCCTTCCCCGGGCTGCAGCGATACATCGGTCAGGCCGCAGTACCGCCACAACACCTCATTCTGGTCGGTGATCTCCACCACCGTGCCCCACAGGGCATCCTCGGTCACCGCCGTGACGGTGCCGCCCCGTACCGGGCTCACATCCTCCCCGGCCTTGGCAGCATAGTCGGCACCGTTGTGGGTGCGCCAGTCGCCCAGCGTCTCGTTGTAGACCAGCTCCTCACCGCTGAAAGCCGCTATGGGCTCGGTCTGCCACAAGGCCGAGGAGGCCGCAGGCTGCGCGGACGGCGCGGCAGTGGCGGACGGTTCTGCGGATGCAGAGGCAGACGCCGACGACGCCCCAGAGGAGGCAGGCGGCGCAGAGGGCACGGCTGAGGGCGCCGTAGTGGGTTTGGGCACATTGCTGGCCGGATTGTCCACGGTGGTATCGGGCTGTGTCCATTGGCTTTCCTCCTGCAGGGCGTCTTTGCGGAGCTGGGTCAGCTCCGACATGTTGGTCACCACGCGGCGCAGCGCCAGAATGCCCGCCGCCGTGGCGGCAAACACCAGCGCCAGACAGAACAGATACAGCCCCTTCTCCTTGAAAAACGATTTGATATGGTTCATCTTCCCCCGTCCTTTACGGCAAATTTTGTGTATGCCCCTAGTGTGGGACGCCGGGAAGGATTTTATACATGGCGCCCCGCCGATTCCCGGAGACTGTTTTTGGGGGCTGTGCGGTAAAATTTCCGTTGCAATTCCCCGAAAAACCATGTATGATAGGGTACGTTAGTATTGTAGAGGAGTGTGCCCCGATGTGACATTGACGCTATGGAACATCCGTCACATGTATGTAACGAAATAAGGAGTCAGTTTTCATGCCATCATTGCGCGAACAAATCGAAAGCCGGCGGACCTTTGCGATCATCTCGCACCCCGACGCCGGTAAAACCACCCTGACCGAAAAGCTGCTGCTGTACGGGGGCGCCATCCAGACGGCCGGTTCGGTCAAAGGCAAACAGAGTGCCAAACACGCGGTGTCCGACTGGATGGACATCGAAAAACAGCGCGGCATCTCGGTCACCTCGTCGGTGCTGCAGTTCAACTACCAGGGCAAGTGCATCAACATTCTGGACACCCCCGGCCACCAGGACTTCAGCGAGGACACCTACCGCACCCTGATGGCGGCGGATTCCGCCGTCATGGTCATCGACGCGGCCAAGGGCGTGGAGGCCCAGACCATCAAGCTGTTCAAGGTCTGCACGCTGCGCCATATTCCCATCTTCACCTTCATCAACAAGATGGACCGGGAAGCCCGGGACCCCTTTGAACTGATGGAGAACATCGAGGAGATCCTCGGTATCAAGACCTACCCCATGAACTGGCCCATCGGCTGCGGCAAGGGCTTCAAGGGCGTGTTTGACCGGGACAGCCGCCGGGTGCTGGCCTTCGAGAGCGACGGCCGCGCCAACGGCGTCAAGATGGTGGAGGAGATCGAGGCCGAGCTGGGCGACGCCAAGCTGGACGAACTCATCGGTGCCGACAACCACCAGAAACTGGCCGAGGACATCGAGCTGCTGGACGGCGCCGCCGAGGAATTCGACCTGGAGGCCGTGCACAACGGTACGCTGTCGCCGGTATTCTTCGGGTCGGCGCTGACCAACTTCGGCGTGGAGCCCTTCCTGAAGGAGTTCCTCCGCCTGACCCCCACCCCGCTGCCCCGCAAGGATGCCATTTCCGGCGAGGTGGTGGACCCCTGCAGCGAGAATTTCTCGGGCTTCATCTTCAAGATCCAGGCCAACATGAACAAGAACCACCGGGACCGCATCGCGTTCCTGCGCATCTGCTCCGGCAAGTTCGAGCGCGGCATGGAAGCCTACCATGTGCAGGAGGGCAAGAACATCAAACTGGCCACCGGCACCAGCCTGATGGCCGACGACCGTGCCATCGTCAGCGAGGCCTACGCCGGCGACATCATCGGCCTGTTTGACCCGGGCATCTTCTCCATCGGCGATACGCTGTGCACCGGCAAGCCCCATGTGCAGTTTGCGGGCATCCCCACCTTCGCCCCCGAGCACTTCGCCCGGGTGACCCAGGTGGACACCATGAAACGCAAACAGTTCGTGAAGGGCATGGAACAGATCGCCCAGGAGGGCGCCATCCAGATCTTCCGCGACCTGGGCTCCGGCATGGAGGAAGTCATTGTGGGCGTGGTGGGCGTACTGCAGCTGGAAGTGCTGGAATACCGCCTGAAAAACGAATACAACGTGGAGATCCGCATGCAGCAGCTGCCCTATGAGTACCTGCGCTGGATCACCAACGATCCCGACGAGCTGGACCCCAAACACCTGGACCTGACCAGCGACACCCGCCCCATCGAGGACCTGAAGGGCAACCATCTGCTGCTCTTCGGCAGTTCCTGGAGCATCAACTGGGCCGAACAGCACAACGAGACGCTGAAACTGTCCGAGTTCGGCAACCTGACATTCTGACGGCACTGCGCCATTTTATCAAGGAAGCAATCATCTATGCTGCAAATTCTGCAAAAACACCTCACCAAAAAAATGATGGTGGAGGATGCCAAATTCTTCGTTCTGCTCAACCTGGGCCTCATCGCCACCGCCATGGGCATCGCCCTCTTCAAGACGCCCAACCATTTCGCTTTCGGCGGCACCTCGGGTCTTTCCATCATCCTGTCCACCCTCTTTCCCCAGTGGAACGTGGGCTTCTTCATGTGGATCGTCAACGCCATCCTGGTTTTGCTGGGCTTCGCCTTCCTGGGGGTAAAATCCATGGGGTGGACCATCTACTCCTCCTTTGCCCTCTCCTTTTTCGTCAGCCTGTGTGAGCGGATCTGGCCGCTGACGGCGCCCCTCACCCACGACGTATTCCTGGAACTGTGCTACGCCGTCATCCTGCCCGCCGTGGGCAGCGCCATCGTCTTCAACATCGGCGCCTCCACCGGCGGCACCGACATCGTGGCCATGATCCTGCACAAGTACACCAGCCTGGAGATCGGCCGCGCCCTGCTCATCAGCGACCTGGCCATCGTGCTGGTGGGCGCCTATCTCTACGGCCCCACCACCGGGCTGTACTGCATTCTGGGCATGGTGCTCAAAACCACCGTGGTGGACAGCGCCATCGAGAGTATCAACCTGCGCAAGGTCTGCACGGTGGTCACCACCAACCCCGGCCCGGTCCGGGATTTCATCGTCAAGGAACTCAACCGCTCCGCCACCGAGGAGCGCGCCGAGGGCGCTTACACCCACGAGGAAAAATGGGTGCTCATGACGGTGCTCACCCGCGGCCAGGCCCAGCACCTGCGCCGCTTCGTGCGCCGCAACGATCCCCACGCCTTCATCACCATCGTCAACAGCAGCGAGATCGTGGGCAAGGGTTTCCGCTCCATCTGACCGATTTTCGCCATCTGCCTGCCGTTTTCCGGCAGGCATTTTTTGTGGTATCCTGTCCCTTTCCCCACCCCGCCGCAGTTGTAATTATCCTCCCAATATGGTATACTTTTAGCAATTTAACCATTCTGTAACTTTGCGGAGGAATCATCCCCGATGAAATATCTGACCTATGCGGAACGCGCCTTTCTGCACGGGCATCTTTCCCGTGTGCGCCATGTGACGCTGGACCCCGACGGTCCCGGCGTCGTTCGCATCCATCTGATCCCCTGCCGCCACCCCGACCGGGAGACCCCCTTTGTGGCCATCCTCAACGGGCAGGACATCCTGCCGCTGAACGTCAGCTGGGCCATCCTGCTCACCGCGCTGATGGATGCCCTGCATCCCCACAGCGGCAAGGAACTGGCCCCCGCCGACTGGTCGGCCATCACGGCCCAGGCAGTGGCCGCTACCCACAAGGTGTACCGCCGCACCCCCGAACTGCAGATCGCATCCGACCTGCAGCTGATGCTGGACTGCCTGTGTGCGGTGGCCCGGGGCCAGACCCCGCCGCTGCACATCCAGCCGCTCCATCTGGGGGACTATGCCGCGCGGATGAACGCCCCCCACCGCATGGACCTGATGATCAGCTCCATGATGAAGGACGGCGCCTGGCACTGCAACCAGAAATGTCTGCACTGCTATGCCGCCAACCAGCCCCTGGGCGCCGCGCCGGAACTGGACACCGACCAGTGGCTGGCCGTCATTGAAAAATGTCGCAGCGCGGGCATTCCCCAGCTGACCTTTACCGGCGGGGAACCCACTTTGCGCAACGATCTGGTCAAACTGGTGCAGGCCGCCCAGTGGTTTGTGACCCGGCTGAACACCAACGGCCGGATGCTGACCAGCGCCATGTGCAAGGACCTGAAAAACGCCAGCCTGGACGCCGTGCAGATCACCTTCTATTCCGCCGCCCCCGAGATCCACAACACCCTGGTGGGAGTGGACGGCTACACCGACACGCTGGGCGGCATCAAGAACGCCCTGGCGGCGGGGCTGAGCGTCAGTCTGAACACACCGCTGTGCAGCCTGAACCGGGACTACCTGGCCACGGTACAGCTGGCCCACGAGCTGGGGGTGCGGTACCTGACCTGCAGCGGCCTGATCCCCGCCGGCAACGCCGAGACCGAAGCCAGCCGTGCCGAGCGGCTGACCCCCGACGAACTGGTGGCGGTGCTGCGCCCTGCCATGGAATACGCCGCAGCCAACGCCATGGAGATCAACTTCACCAGCCCCGGCTGGCTGTCCGAGGAGACGCTGCGCGACCTGGGCTTCACCCAGATCCCCAGCTGCGGTGCTTGCCTGTCCAACATGGCGGTGGGCCCCGACGGCACGGTACTGCCCTGCCAGAGCTGGCTGTCCGGCCCGGGACTGGGGAACCTGCTGCGCATGCCCTGGCACCGCATTTGGCACAGTGCCGCCTGCAGCGCCATCCGCAACACCAGCGCCGCCATGGAGCGCCGCTGCCAACTGGGGGATACACCCCTGCAGGAGGGCTGCCGATGAAATCCACTGCTTTTGTACGCCGCGCGGTGCTCTGGGCAGCAGCCCTGTGTCTGTGCGTCCTGACGGCACTGCCGGCCTTTGCCGCCGACAAGGACCTGGCCCCCTACGCCGAAGAGGGCGACATGGACTACATCCGCAGCTATGTGGTCACGGTGGACCTGCGCCAGGACGGTTCCGCCGACATCACCTACGACATCGACTGGCAGGTCATCGACGGAGATGCCACCCAGTATCTGACCTGGGTCAAGATCGGGCTGGCCAATTCCCACGCCGAGGACCTGACCCCCCTCACCGATACCATCGCCGACCTGCAGTATTCCGACGACGGCGGCAGCTATGCCAAGGTCGTCTTCGCCCACCGGTACTATTCCCCCGAGGTGGCCGCCCAGAACGGCGCCGAGAGCAACGTGCGGTTCGCCTTCTCGGTGCATCAGAGCCATTTGTTCACCCGCAACGACGATGGCACCGCCAACTTCACCTTCACCCCCGGCTGGTTCGACGACCTGAGCGTGGGCAGCATGCAGATCCGCTGGAAGAATGGCGACGGTTTTATTGCCGATAATACCGGTGTGGACGGGGAGTATCTCACCTGGGACTTCGGCCCCCTGACCCACGGCCAGGCCGCCAAGGTCCATGTGACGGTGCCCATCACCTATTCCGAAGGCTACGCGGCCGACGCCGCCATGACCGCCGAGGACTACGGCGGCACCGCCGGCGATCTGGGCGATGTGGCGTCCGGCGTCATGACGGTGCTCATCGTGCTGGCTGTCTTCGGGTTCGTCTTCTTTGCCATTGCCTCCCGCTCCCCCGCCTGGGGCGGCGGGTTCGGCAGCGGGCTGTATCCCGACGACTGGTTCTGGTACACCAACGGCGTGCACATCATCCGCCGTGCCCGCACGGCGCCGCCTCCGCCGGGGTATCACCGCACCGATCCGCCCAAGAACTTCCAGCCGGGCGGCGGGTCCAGCCGCGGCGGCGGTGTGGGCCGCCGGGACAGCGGCGGCAGCGACCACCACTTCAGCTGCGCCTGTGCCTGCGCTTCCAGTTGTGCCTGCGCCTGTGCCTGTGCCGGCGGCGGCCGTGCCGGATGCAGTGTGAAGGACTTTTATACCGTGAAGCTGCCCCGTTCGGAAAGCGAGAACGACGATGAGTCTTGAAGATCAATACGATGCCTGGGTCCGGGGACTGATGGGCGGCCGCAAATACGCCGCCACCCCGGAGCAGGCTGCCAAGGCCAGCGACGCCGTGCAGCAGATGCAGAAGGAGCTGGATGCCCTGGCTGCGGCTCCCAAAGGGCAGAAAGCGGCCGATGCGGCGGATGCCGTGCAGAAAGCCGGCCGGCAGACCGCCGAGCATGTGCGCCGGGTGAGCAGCGAGCTGACCCGGTCCCTGCGGCAGGACGGACTGCTGGGCGGCACGGTGGCTGCCCCGGCGCCCCGGCCTTCGGGCGGCGGCCGCGCGGATTTTTCCGGCGTAGCGGACAAGGTCAAGACCCGCGTGCTGGGACAGGACGCCTTTGTTTCCGCCGTGGTGAAGGCCTTCCGCCGCCCCTTTGTGCTGGGCACCGCCGCCGATGCCGGCCATGCCAAGAACCTGATGCTGCTCAGCGGCCCCGACGGCACCGGCCGCCACTACACGCTCTCCTGCGTGGTGGAGGAGCTGGCCGCCCGGGGCATCCTGCGAAGCCCGTCGGTGGAGACGATGGACCTGTCCCTCTACCCCGGCCCTGCCCAGGAGAAGCTCTTTCTCCAGGATCTTTACGCCGCCCTGCAGTCCGACGCCGAGGTGCTGGCCTTTGACCACTACGAGGGCTGCGCCGCCAGCTACCGGAACATGGTGGCCACCCTGGCCATGCACGGCACGCTGGCGCTCTCCAGCCGGTACGTGCTGCAGCGGGGCATCCTGGTGGACGTGGGCACCGCCCTGGCCCCCGGCGCCATCGGGGAGCTGCAGGCCGGCGGCAAATACTTTGTGTTCTTCTCCGCCCGGGGCGAGGATGCCCTGGCGGAAGCCTTCGGTGCCCGCTTTGTGGACGCCATCGCCGGGGATATCTGCCGCACCCAGCCCTTCACCCCGGAGGCGCTGGCGGCGGTGGCAGCCCGGGGTCTCAACGAGCTGGCCCAGCGGGTGCGTCGTCAGTGCGGCCTGGCCCTGACCATGGGCGCCGAGGTGCGGGACCTGCTGGCCGGGCAGTACGGCAAGGCCCAGGGCATGCAGGCCATGCAGGATTTCTGCGGCACCATCTACCGCGCCATCGCCGAGTATGTGCTGGACCTTGACACTGTGCCCGCCGACGGCACCCCTGCCGCACTGACCGTGCAGGACCATCGGCTCTTCCTGCAGGTGGCGGACGGCGCCCCCATGGACCTGCTGGCGCTGCTGCCCCGGCAGTACCGCGGCGACGTGGACGCGGTGGAGGCGGAACTGTCCGCCATCATCGGGCTGGACGAAGTGAAGAATTTTGTGCGGGATATTGCCAAAAACGTGCAGGCCCAGCAGCGCCGCAAGGCACAGGGGCTGCCGGTGGCCGATGTGAACATGCACATGATCTTCACCGGCAATCCCGGCACCGGCAAGACCACCATTGCCCGCATCCTGGCCAAGTACCTCAAGGCCATCGGCGCGCTGCGCGGCGGCCAGCTGGTGGAGGTCACCCGGGCCGACCTGGTGGGCCGCTATGTGGGCCACACGGCACCGCTGACCAACAGCGTGATCCAGAGTGCCCTGGGCGGGGTGCTCTTCATCGACGAGGCCTACAGTCTCTACCGCGGCGGCGAGGACAGTTTCGGCCTGGAAGCCATCGACACGCTGGTCAAGGGCATTGAGGACCACCGGGACGAGCTGGTGGTGATCCTGGCCGGCTACACCAAGGAGATGGAGCTGTTCCTGAGCGCCAATTCGGGGTTGGCCAGCCGTTTCCCCAACCAGATCGAGTTTCCCGACTATACCGGCGAGGAGCTCTACCGCATTTTGCTCTCCCTGGCGAAGGGAAAGGGCTACACGCTGGACGAGGCTTGCCGGGAACCACTGACCGCCTGGTTCACCCGCAAACAGGCGGAGGATGCCGCCACCAACGGCAACGGCCGGATGGCCCGCAACGCACTGGAGAAAGCCATCCTCAACCAGTCCCGGCGGCTCATCGCCGACCCCGCGGCCAGCCTGGAGCTGCTGCTGCCCGGGGACTTTGAACTGGATGCATGATTTGCCCATACAAAAAGCGCTGTCTTTTCGCAAGACAGCGCTTTTTTGTCGGGGCAGCAAAACAGGGCGAGGGCCTTTCGGCCCCCGCCCTGTGATACTTTATAGAATTCAGCGCGCGGTGTAATCCTCGGCCAGGTCTGCCAGGATACGGGGCGCGTTCTCGCGGGTGTCGGTCATGCGGACGGCATTGCGCAGCGGCAGCACCGAGCGCGGCGTAACGGACAGCTCATCCACACCGATGGCCAGGAAGGTCTCGGTGAGGGTCAGGTCGGCGCCCAGCTCGCCGCAGATGCCCACCCAGATGCCGTTCTTGTGGGCATTCTCGGTGACCAGCTGGATCAGCCGCAGCACCGACAGATGGTGAGGATCGTAGAAGCGGCCCAGGTCATTGTTCTGGCGGTCGCAGGCCAGCGTATACTGGGTCAGGTCGTTGGTGCCGATGCTGAAGAAGTCCACTTCCTTGGCCAGACGGTCGCTGCAGATGGCCGCGGCGGGCGTCTCGATCATGATGCCGATCTGGACGTTCTCGCTGTAGGGAATGCCTTCCTGCTTCAGGTCACGCTTGACCTCCTCGCAGATGCGCTTGGCTTCCCGCACTTCCCAGACGCTGGTGACCATGGGGAACATGATGCCCAGCTTGCCGAAGGCGGAGGCACGGAAGAGCGCCCGCAGCTGGGTGCGGAAGACCTCCGGCCGGGTCAGGCAGATGCGCAGCGCACGCATGCCCATGGCGGGGTTGTCCTCCTTGGGCAGGTCGAAGTACCCGATCTGCTTGTCGGCGCCGATATCCAGCGTGCGGATGATGACCTCCTTGCCGTCCATGTCGGACAGGACGGTCTTGTAGGCCTCAAACTGCTCCTCCTCGGTGGGATAGTCCTTGCTGTCCAGATAGAGGAACTCGCTGCGGAACAAACCGATGCCGCCGCCGTCGTTCACCTGCACGGCGTGGACATCCTCGGGGGAGCCGATGTTGCAGTAGATGCGGATGCTCTTGCCGTCCTTGGTCACGTTGGCCTGGCCCTTGAGGGTCTCCAGCAGGCGCTGCAGACGAAGCAGTTCCTCCCGCTTCTTCATCAGGCGTTCCCGGGTGTCGTCGTCGGGGTCGATGACCAGCGCACCGGTGCTGCCGTCCGCGATGGCCTGACGGCCCTCGTACTCCGGCTTGAGGGCATTTCCCAGACCGACGATGGCCGGAATGCCCATGGTGCGGGCCAGAATGGCGGTATGGCTGGAACCGGAACCGCCCGCCGTGACAAAGCCCAGGATCTTGGTCTTGTCCAGCTGGATGGTCTCGGAGGGGGCCAGGTCGTCGGCCGCCAACAGCACCGGCACCTCCGACGCAATACCGCCCTGCACCACACCGCACAGAATGCTCAGGATGCGCTGGCTGACATCCTTCACGTCGGCCGCACGGGCCTGCATATAGGCGTCGTCCATCGAAGCGAACATGGCGGCAAACTGCTCGGCCACGTCGGAAACCGCGGCCTCTGCATTGAGTTTTTCTTCGTTGATGAGGTTTTCGATGGCTTCCTCGTAGTCCAGATCTTCGGCCATCATCTGGTGGGTCTCGAACAGCATGGCCGCCTCGTCGCCGGCCTCGGCGCGGGCCTGCTCGGCCAGCTTGCCCAGCTGCTCGATGGCGCCGGTCTGCGCCCCCTTGAACCGATGCCACTCTGCCTCGGTATCCTCCACCGTGTAGCGCTTGATTTCAGTGGTGGCGCGGCGATAAAAATACAGCGGGCCAATGCCGACACCGGCGGAAACACCCTTGCCCTGGATGGTAATCATGTGGGAACCTCCTTATAATACCAGGAAAGGCCGCACCGCCATACCAGTACAGCGGCCGCGGCCCTCGGGATCTTTTCCCTTACAGATGTTCGTTGAAAAATTTTTCCAGCGCAGGAGCGGCGGTTTCCTCGTCCTCGCCTTCCACCTGCACCTTCACGGTATCGCCACATTTGATGCCCATGCCCATGAGCGCCATCAGCTTGACGGCATTGACGGATTTCTCACCCTTGAAGATGGTCACCGTGCTCTGGTAACCCTTGACTTCCTTGACCAGCAGGCCGGCCGGACGGGCATGGATGCCCACAGGCTCCTTGATCGTATAGGTGAACTCTTTCATTGATTTTTCCTCCCATAGTCGCGCGTCTGACAAACGCACGAGACATATAATTTAGTCGTTATTATAATAACATACCCGGCGGGCATCGTCAACGGAAAACAGCCCGAAATTGTATGTCTTTTTTGTATATTTTGGTTAATTATTTCCGACGGGAACGCATCGCACGTCCATATAGACGGTCTTTTTTTGGACAATGCTCTCTTTTTGAAAAAGTTTTACAAAAAGTTGAGTCGTTTTTCTCTCCGTCAGCCTTGTCCGGCAAAACCAAAAAGACTCCCCGCCGCAAGGGCCGTACCGTCAATGGGCACAGGCCCCGCAGCGCGGGAGCCACTGTCGGGTTATGTCAGGTCGGCGGCACTTTTGCCGCCGGGCGGATGTGCGGCGGGAATCGCTTACAGGCTGCCGCCCTCCGCCAGGACTGCCATCACATCCTCGGGCCGCGGCGTGTGCCGGGCATACCGCTGCCGCAGCGGTTCGGCGGCGCTGTCCATGATGTAGGGCATCCCCACCAGGTCCAGCATGGCGGTGTCGTTGTAGTTGTCCCCGAAGGCCAGCACCTCCGACGGATCCACACCCAGCACCTGGCAGAGCTGCCGCACGCCGGTGCCCTTGTTGGCCAGGGTGGTGTCGATCCAGTAGGGGCCCGCCACGGCACAGTTGGCTTCCTTCCAGCGGGGTACGAATCGGTCGGCGTACTTCTCCACGCCCTCGTGCAGGTAGACAGAAACTTTGACGATATCCTCCGGCACATCGGCGGGATCCCGGATGATCTTGTACCGGTTGCCGATGAACCGGATGCGATCCAGCATGCCCAGGCCGCGCTCCATCAGGTAGGCGCAGTTCTGCCCCGAGAGCATCACCTCGCCCTGGCCGTCGCTGCGCTCCCACATATCCCGGGCGATCTCCTCGGCCATGGCCCGGGGCATGGGCGTCTTGCCGATGCACTGGTCGTCCTTGTAGAGCACCGCCCCGTTCTCGCACAGGAAAGCACAGCGGTCCGCCACCGGGGCAAACAGCATCTTCTCGCTGGTATACTGCCGGCCGGACGCCGGGCAGAACAGGATGCCGCGGTCGGCCAGCTTCCCGATCAGCGGAAAGACCTCCGGCAGCAGCGTTTTGCGGCCGTAGGGCAGCAGTGTGCCGTCCAGGTCGCTGCAAATCATTTTGATGGACATTGTATTCTCTTCCCTGCCTCTTATGCAATCTTTGCGGCAGACACCGCACGAATTTTATTGTACCACATCCCGACCGGGTTTTGCAATTTGCAGCCGGTTGGTGTATGATAGAAAATTATAGAGAAACTGAGGTGATCGGAATGGCATTTCATGCGATCGACGGCAAGGCCCCTGTGGACGGGGGCGCCGTCTTTGTGGCGGACAACGCCACGCTGGCCGGCGATGTGCGGCTGGAGGAAGGTTCCAGCGTCTGGTATGGCGCGGTGCTGCGGGCCGACACCGGCCGCATCGTGGTGGGCGCCGGCAGCAACGTGCAGGACAACGCCGTGCTGCACACCGGCCCCGGCCTGGATGTGGTGCTGGGACGGGGCGTCTCCATCGGTCACGCCGCGGTGGTCCACGGCTGCATGATCGGCGACGGCTGCATGATCGGCATGAACGCCACCGTGCTCAACGGCGCCGTCATCGGTCCGGGCTGCCTCATCGCCGCCGGGGCGCTCATCCCCGAGCGGATGCAGGTACCCGCCGGCAGTCTGGTGATGGGAGTGCCGGGCCGGGTGGTCCGGCAAGTCAGCCCCGAACAGGCCGCCGCCATCGCCGCCAACGAGGAGGAATACCGGCAGCTGGGCCAACGCCACGCCGCCGCCCGATAATCTGCCATAACAAAAGCGGTCCCGCTTGAGGCGGGGCCGCTTTGCTGTTTACAGTACCTTGGAAAGGAACGCCTTGAGGCGCTCGTTCTCGGGGTTTTCAAAGAATTCCTTGGGCGGTTTGTCCACCTTGACCACGCCCTCATCGATGAAGATGATGCGGTTGGCCACCTCCCGGGCAAAGCCCATCTCGTGGGTGACGCAGATCATCGTCATGCCGCCCCGGGCCAGCTCCTTCATCAGTTCCAGCACCTCGCCCACCATCTCGGGATCCAGGGCGGAGGTGGGCTCATCGAAGAGCAGCACGTCGGGGTTCATGGCCAGTGCCCGCACAATGGCGATGCGCTGTTTCTGGCCGCCCGACAGCATGTTGGGGTAGGCGTTTGCCTTCTCGGCCAGGCCGATGCGCTCCAGCAGTTCCATCGCCTTTTGGTCGGCTTCGGCCGGCTTCATCAGACCCAGCCGCACCGGCGCCAAGGTGATGTTCTTCTTCACCGTCAGGTGAGGGAACAGATTGAAGTGCTGGAACACCATGCCCATCTTCTGGCGCACATGGTCGATGTCCTTGTCGGTCACTTCCTTGCCGTTGAAGATGACCTGCCCGCCGTCGGGCTCCTCCAGCCGGTTGAGGCAGCGCAGGAAGGTGGACTTGCCGCAGCCGGAAGGTCCCACCAGCACCACGCAATCCCCTTTGTTGATGGTCAGGTTGACGCCGCGCAGCACCTGCAGGCCGCCAAAATGCTTTTGCAGATTTTTAACGTCGATCACTTTGCGCCAGTCTCCTTTCCAGTTTTCCCAGCAGGGCGCTGAAGAGCAGCACCAGCACCAGGTAGATGGCCGCCACGCCCAGCAGCGGGAACATGGCCTCGTAGGTACGGTTCATGATGCCCTGGGCTGCGTAGAGCAGCTCCTTGCCGCCGATGACCGTGATGAGGGAGGTATCCTTCAGCAGGATGATGAACTCATTGCCCAGGGACGGCAGGATGGACCGGATGGCCTGGGGAATGATGATGAGCACCATGGTGGTGATGTAATTGAGGCCCAGGCTGCGGCCCGCTTCCATCTGGCCGGGGTCCACCGCCATCAGGCCGCCGCGGATGATCTCCGACACATAGGCGCCCGAGTTGATGCCCAGCGCCAGCGCACCCACCATGGTGAAGTTGCGGCTGCTGGCGAAAATCACCATGCTCATGATGAGCAGCTGCACCATCATGGGGGTGCCGCGGATGACGGTGGCATAGATCTGGCAGATCACATTGACCACGCCCAGCACCGGGTTGCGGTGGTGGGGCCGCTGCTGGTCATGGGCCACGCGGACCAGCGCCACCACAGACCCCAGTACCACGCCCAGCACCAGCGCCATGGCGGTGACCACCAGGGTGGTGCCCACGCCTTCCACGTACTGCAGCCAGCGGTCATTGTACAGAAATGCCTGGTAAAATTTCACAAAGAAATCCTGCCCGAAGGTCAGGGTTTCCCCGCTCTTCGCCAGTTCCGAAAGTGCCTCGAACTGTGCTTCCATCCGCTACACAACCTTTCCTTAGAACAAAGAGAAGGCGCGCCGGGATACGGCGTGCCTTCGCCTGTGGGAAAACCGCTTATTCGGCGGTGATGTACTTGTCGACGATGCTCTGCAGGGTGCCGTCGGCCTTCAGCTCTTCCAGAGCGCCGTTGATGGCATCCAGCATGGCGGTGTTGCCCTTGGCGACGCCGATGGCGTACTCCTCATTGGCGTACTCGGTGTCGAGGATCTTCAGGCCGGGGTTGGCTTCGACAAACTCCTGCGCGGGGGCGTTGTCGATGACGACGCAGTCCACCTGACCGTTGTTGAGCGCCTGCACGGCGGTCAGGCCGTCAGGATAAGGGGTAACATTCTCCGCACCGAAACCGCCATTCTCCACCGTGTCGGAGCAGTACAGGTCGCCGGTGGTGCCGCGCTGCACGCCGATCGCCTTGCCGGTCAGGTCGTCGATGGAAGCGATGTCGGAATCCTCGGGCACGATGACGACCTGGATGCCGTTGGCGTAGGTGTTGCTGAAGTCCATGACGGTCTGGCGTTCCTCGGTAACGGTGACGCCGGCCATGACCATATCGCTCTTGCCGTTCTGCACAGCCAGCAGGGCGGCGTCAAAGTCCATGTCGTCAACCTGCAGGGTCAGGCCCAGCTTGTCGGCGATGGCCTGGGCCACCTCGATGTCGATGCCCTCGAAGCTGCCGTCGTCGGCGGTCATCTCGTACGGAGGGAAGGCCGCGTTGGTGGACATGGTCAGCGTGCCGGGGGTGACGGTGGTCAGTTCGGCAGAAGCAGTCTCGGCGGAAGCCTCGGAAGAGGTGGCCTCGGAGGAAGCAGCCTCAGAGGAGGAGGCAGCCTCGGAAGAAGCGGCTTCGCTGGAAGAAGCGGAACCGCCGCAGGCGGCCAGGCTCAGCACCATGGCGGTGCCCAGCAGCAGAGCAGTCAGTTTTTTCATGTGTTATACCTTCTTATCTTGATGATTTCATAAGCAGCCGGACCCTCACCCGGCTATGTGACCCAGTATAATTGCATAAATATGTAAAGTCAACGCATAAAATCAAATTTTGGCGTTTTGCGGGCAGGGCCGGACGCCCCGGGCCCATTTTTGTGCAAAACAGCGGGAATTTATTTTCACTTGACTTCCCTGCCGGGTTGTGCTATAAAGTAGGTAACTTCATCCTGTTGAAAGCTGTGAGGCGGACAAACGGGGTGCGGCAGAGCGTTTCCAGAGAAGGCCGCCGCGGGATTTTCCGCGTGGTGCAAGCGGCCCAGGCGCAGACCACACCCTTACCACCGCCGAGTGCGGGAGCGAACTCCCGCCGGGTACGGCCCGTTACAGCCGCCGCGAGTGGTGCTTTTCCTTATATAAGGCAAAGCGCAAGTTGGGTGGAACCGTGGAGTATTGCAATGCTTCATCCCTTGGGAAAGTCCGGGATGGAGCATTTTTTATTTGGGAGGCAGCTTACCATGAAAATCATCTACAAAGACGGCACCGTGGGCGAATGCCCGCAGGACCAGGAACTGCACGTCCTGCGCCACACCGCCGCGCACATCATGGCCCAGGCCATCAAGCGCCTGTACCCCGAGGCGGACTTCGCCTTCGGCCCGGCCACCGAGAACGGCTTCTACTACGACGTGGACCTGGGTGACACCAAGCTCTCCGACGAGGATCTGGCCAACATCGATAAGGAGATGCGCAAGATCTGCAAGGAGAACCTGCCCATCAAGCCCTTCATCCTGCCCCGTGACGAGGCCATCAAGCTGATGCAGGAGCGCCAGGAGCACTACAAGATCGAGCACATCGCCGATCTGGCCGACGAGACCGAGTTCAGCTTCTTCCAGCAGGGCGAGTACGTGGACATGTGCATCGGACCGCACCTGACCTACACCAAGGCGCTGAAGGCCTTCAAGATCACCCAGCAGAGCGGCGCCTACTGGAAGAACGACAAGGAAAACAAGATGCTGACCCGCATCAACGGCGTGGCCTTCCACAACCAGGAAGAGCTGGAAGAGTGGGAGAAGCAGCAGCAGGAAGCCCGTGAGCGGGATCACCGCAAGATCGGCAAGGAGATGCGGCTCTTCATGACCGACGACCTGGTGGGCCGCGGTCTGCCCATGTTCCTGCCCAACGGCTACATCGTGTGGCAGCAGCTGGAGGATTATATCAAGCAGAAGGAGCGCGAGCGCGGCTATCTGCATGTCATGACCCCCTGCATCGGCACGGTGAACCTCTACCGCACCTCCGGTCACTGGGATCACTACCGTGAGAACATGTTCCCCGCCATGGAGATGGAGGGCGAGAGCTATGTGCTGCGTCCCA
>ERZ1090865.370-NODE-370-length-27053-cov-32.979517_pt1 | contig 27053 bp, 29 predicted proteins | sample MGYA00478478_ERZ1090865 | MGnify/ENA primary metagenome ERZ1090865 (study PRJEB33644, sample SAMEA5815715) | chicken gut metagenome | biome: Chicken; feature: Gastrointestinal Tract; material: Caecum | place: Ireland | collected 2019-01-01 | study: A study of the... | reverse complement strand
CATCACAAGGCATATTGTTTAGAGATTGCCCGATAATTTTCCTGGGAAATATAAGAGCCTTTTATCGAATATACTCGATAAAAGGCTCTTTTTTTATAATCTTATCGATTATAATCGATATAAATGAGGTGAACGCATGATTAAACGAACTACATATTTAAATCGAATTAGTCCATTTATTGATAAAGATATTATTAAAGTAATTACAGGCATTCGCCGTAGTGGAAAATCAGTTTTGTTGCAGCAAATTCAGGATGAATTAGTGGATCGTGGAAAAGATAGAGCTAATTTCATTTACATTAACTTTGAAGACTTATAATATGAATCCCTGCTCAATTATCAAACACTTAATCGAGAATTAGTTAAACGAATTAACCAGATTGATGGCAAAGCTTATCTTTTCCTTGATGAAATTCAAAGAGCTAAATCCTGGGAAAAAACAATTAATTCTTTACGTGTAACTTATAATTGCGATATTTATATTACTAGATCGAATTCTCAACTGTTATCAGGAGAATTAGCAACTGAAATTGCTGGTTGATATGTTGAAATTAAGGTTTATCCTTTTTCATTCAGTGAGTTTTTGGAAGCAATTAATTCTGATCGGCAAAACTTAGATCGTGATTTTGCTACTTATGTAGAAATAGGTGGAATGCCTTTCTTGTCACTGATCTATTCTGATCAGCAAGCATGTGATACGTACCTGCAGGATATTTATAGTTCTGTAGTTCTAAAGGATATTGTTGATCGTCATGCAATTAGAAATGTAGATCTACTTAGAAGAATAATCAGCTATTTAAGCAGTGAAATAGGGCATCCTATTTCAGCTACAGGTATAGCTAAATTCCTTAAGAGCGGGCACAGAGGTAGTTCTGCGGATACGATTATTGACTACATTTCATACACTTGTGATGCATATTTATTTACGCGTGTTCCTAGAACCGATCTACGTGGCAAAGAGAATCTTAGAGTTAATGATAAATACTACATTACCGATCATGGCTTACGACAAACTATTGTTGGCAATAATCAGCAAAATATTGATCAAATTCTTGAAAATATTGTCTTTATTGAGCTTTTACGTCGTGGATATCACGTTTCGGTTGGACTAAATGACAAAAAAGAGATTGATTTTGTAGCTCAAAAAGGTAGTGATAAACGCTACTATCAGGTGACTTATATGTTGGGTAGTCAGACGACGATAGATCGAGAATTTGGTGCGTATGACGGTATTGCAGATAATTATCCTAAATATGTACTTTCGATGGATAAATTTGATATGAGTCGTAATGGGATTATTCATCAAAATATTATTGATTTTTTATTGGAAAAGTAAAAAACGTAAGCAAAAAGGACTAAGTTCAAATTTCGAACTTAGTCCTTTCTTTATCTATTGTTTTTCATCTAAAAGTTCAGTACCCACAAGAAGATAATGAATACGAAGAACAGTACCCACATCATCGGGCTGATTTCCTTACCACGCTTAGCTGCAAGCATGCAGATTGGGTAAGAAATCATCCCCCATGACAAACCATCAGAAATTGAGTAGGTAAGTGGCATACCTAAAATAATAAGGAATGCAGGAACCGCAATTTCTAACTTGTTCCAGTGAATATGAGCAGTATTTTGTGCCATCAAGACACCAACGATAATCAAAGCTGGTGCAGTAACTTGACTAGTGAACACGCCCAAAAGTGGACTGAAGATCATTGAGATCAAGAAGAAGATTGCTACAAAGACGGCAGTCAAACCAGTTCTACCACCAACGGCAATACCGGCACTTGATTCAACGAACGCACCAACTGGTGAAGTACCAAGAATTGAACCAACAGCCATCGCACTTGAGTCAGCAGCTAAAGCTTTACCAACACGTGGCATCTTGTTGTTCTTCATAAAGCCGGCTTGTTGAGCTAAACCGATCAAAGTACCAGCAGTATCGAAGAAAGTAACAAGTAAGAAGGTTAAGACAACAACCCACATTTGAACGGAATTAATATCCTTAACGTGGAAGATAGCTTGACCAAAAGTTGGAGCCAAACTTGGAGCAGTTGAGATCACCTTGTGTGGCAATGCAATTTGACCAGTACAAATACCGAAAATAGCGGCCAAAACCATACCGATGAAGATCGCACCTGGAACGCCCAAAATCATCAAGATAACAGTTACAAGCAAACCAAAGATCGTGATCCAAACAAGTGGATCGTGAAGTGAGCCTAAGCCAACCAAAGTTGATTTATTTGCGACGATTAACTTACCGTTTTGTAAACCTAAGAAGGCAATGAACAAACCGATACCTGATGAGATAGCAAACTTTAAGTCAGCTGGAATTGAATCAATGATCTTCTCACGTAATTTGAACAGAGTGATCAAAATAAAGATGATTGATGCAACGAAAACGCTGGCTAAAGCAGTTTGCCATGAAACATGCATCCCCACACAAACGGTGTAAGCGAAGAATGCGTTAATACCAAGAGCAGGAGCTTCACCAATTGGGTAGTTAGCAACAATACCCATGATTGCAGTACCAAGCGCACTGGCTAAAGCAGTAGCAGTAAAGACAGCACCTGTGTTCATGCCACTGGCACCTAAAACGCTAGGGTTAACAAACAAAATGTATGACATACTAATGAAAGTAGTCAAACCAGCAATAAATTCGACTTTAATGCTGGTATTGTATTTATCTAGTTGAAAATATTTCCTAATAAAATTCATAAAACTCTCTCCAAAGAATTGTTCGTGTTTTTGCTTTTTGAAAGCAACTATTATACTTTAGCATTCATGATTAAATTTGTAAACACGAATTATTATCAAGAGATCATACTGATTTATTATAATTTACTGTACAGAGATAGACTTTAAGCACCAAATTACTTTCATTATCAGTTTTTTAGCATTATTCTTAATTACATAGATTAAAGAGATTAAGGGTGAAAAAATGTCCGCAAAACTTATTTTTTCAGATATCGATGGCACATTAATTAACGATGAATTGAAGGTAACGCCTAAAACGCGTGATGCAATTAGGCATCAGATTATTGCTGGCAATATCTTTATACCAGCTTCAGCTCGCCTGCCTAAGGGAATTATGACAGCGGTAGGACAGATCCTGACAGTCTTTCCGATGATTGCCTATAATGGCGCATTAGCACTAGATGAAACAGGCAGAGCATTAATTACGCGCTTTTTTAATGCAAAAGAAGCAGCAGAAATTTGCCATTATGTTGAAAAGCAAAATAATGGCTCGGCTTGGAATATCTATAGCGGCTATGTGTGGTATTGCGCTAAAGAAAAGAGTCCGCTGGTTGAACATGAAGAGAAAATTGTCAATGTTAAGGCCACTCCGGTTACTGTTGATCAAATTGAGCAATTGCAGGGCGTACACAAAGCTTTGATCATGGGCAAACCAGAAGAACTTGATCGTATGCAAAAAGAATTGATTAAAAAATTCCCAGATTTGAGCTTTGTCAGATCCTCAAGAACACTACTAGAAGTCGTACTAAAAGGCGTAAGCAAGGCCAGTGCAGTAGCAATTTTAGCGAAAGAATACAAGGTACCACTAAAAGATTGCATTGCTTTAGGTGATAACTATAATGATGAAGAAATGCTGGAAGAAGTAGGTCATCCAATTTTAATGGGTAATGCACCCGCAGAATTAAAAGAGAAGATTGGCTTAGATCATGTGACGCTCGATAATAATCATGATGGAATTGCTGAAGCGTTGGCAAAATTTGAATAAAGAAAAACCGCATAGAATTTCTATGCGGTTTATTATTTCCTGGGAAATTATGCTTCGATTTGGATATCTGTTGGCTTTTTCCAATCTTCAGGAAGCTTTCCCATTTCTTTTAATTTGTCTGTGATTTGATTCAAGACTACTTGCCTGTCGGCTGGATTAGCCATGAAATCTAGTTTATCACCATCGATTTCCATCTTTGGTGAGTAATCGTAATTCTCATACCAAGGCTTGTAATAGCGAAGCAGACGCTTATAGTAGTCTTCTAGAGTTGAGTCATAACTCAATTGTTCATATGGACGACCACGCTTTTTAATCCGTTTAATCATGGTGTCATATGAAACATTAATATGAACAAGCAAATCTGGATTCTTCTTAGGCATTCTTTCAAGCTCGTTCATCATATTGTGCAGAAGTTCATAGTAAGTATCCACTTCTTCTGAGGTTGCACGACCAATGTCAGCGTTCATTTGGAAGAAGAGCGCATCTTCGTAGATAGAACGATCGAGTACATTATTATCTTCAGTAAGAGCATCTTTAATGCTGTGAAAACGCGTGTTTAAGAAGTATACCTGCAATAAGAAAGCATATTTCTTAGGATCAGCATAAAAGAGTGGCAGAACTGGATTGTCGTCAACACTTTCATAAAATGGCTTAGTACCTAAATATTTGGATAAAATACCTGTTAAACTGGATTTCCCGGCTCCAATTGGCCCGCTTAAAACAATAACTGTCATCACGTTCCTTCTTTTTATTCAGTCTTATAAGTTACCGATTTCGTGCAACTTCTCATCAATTTCCTTCAATACTTCTCTTTGGGCATCCATGCTAGAAACAAAATCAAGTTTGTCACCATTAATAGCCATCTTAGGAGAAGCATCATATTGTTCATACCAAGGCTCATAGTATCTGAGCAATCTAGCGTAGTAATCCTTCAAGCCTGGATCTGTGCTGATTTGTTCAAATGAACGACCACGCTTTTTAATGCGCTTAAGCATGGTATCAAGTGAAACATGGATGTAGATAAGCAAATCAGGCTTCTTGCTTGGGTTGCCTGGCGTATCTTCCATCATGTTTTCAAGCAAGTCATCATAGATCTTAAATTCTGTAGGATCTGCGACCTTGCTGTCAGCGTTCATCTTGAAGAAAAGCGCATCTTCATAGATAGAACGATCGGATACGCTGTTCTTATCTTGAATAGCTTGATTGATTTGAGCTAAACGGTGGTTAAGCAAATAAGTGTTAAGTAAAAAAGTGTAACGCTTCATATCCTTATAATAAAGCGGCAAAACAGGGTTACTATCAACGCCTTCGTAAAATGCTTGTGTACCTAAGTGCTCTGCTAAAATACTGGTTAAACTGGATTTCCCGGCTCCAATTGGCCCGCTTAAAACAATAACTTGAATCACATTCTTTCTTAAATACCAGATATTGGACAATTAATAAGTTTAATACAAGATATTGTGGCACACAAGCTCTTTTTTAATTCTGTTTCACACGAAAAAGTCAAGGGTAGAAATGAAAAATCGGATAGGAATGAAACATAATTCAATTAGAGCAGAGAAATTATAAAAAATGAATTATACTTCAATATTTAGAGCAAAAATGCGATTTAGTGAAGTATAATTCACAAAAATAGCTAGGTCTTCTACGATTGTAGAAAGCCTAGCTTTTCATTTTTAGGGATAAATTGTTATTTAGTTCTTGTATTTGTCGTCTAGTTCTTGAGCTGCAGCCTTATCAACGATGATAGTTACATCAGGATGTTTTTGTAAAATTGATGCAGGCACTTGTTCAGTAACTGGTCCTTCAATCATTTCTTTGATTGCTTGTGCTTTCTTTTCACCGAAAGCCATTAATACTACTTTTTTGGCTTGCATAATGTTGGCATTACCCATACAAATTGCACTCTTAGGTACTTCATCTTCGTTGTCGAAGAAACGTGAGTTAGCTTTGATTGTATTTTCAGTCAACTTAACTTCATGAGTACCAATGTCAAATGGAGTGCCAGGTTCATTAAAGGCAATGTGACCGTTACGGCCGATACCTAATAGTTGCACGTCAATTGGATTATCTTTGATAATTTGATCGTATTCTTTGCAAGTAGCAGCAACATCTTTAGTCATGCCGTCTGGAACGTAAGATTTCTTGAAAGGCTTTTTGTCGAATAAGTGCTTGCGCATGAAGTAGTGGTAACTTTGAGGATTATCAGGTGTTAAGCCAACATATTCATCAAGGTTAATGCTAATTAAGTTTGAACAGTTAAGATCACTGTTAGTAAAGTTTTGATAAAGAGTTTCAGGGGTAGAACCGGTAGCTAAACCTAAAACTTTAGCACCATTTTTGATTTCATTTTCAAAAATCTCGAATGCTTTTGCTCCACCTTGAATTTTGTTTTCAGTAACAATAATTTTCATTTTAAAACCCTCCTTTACTGGTCTAGTCCATTATAAAATGGAATAGACCATTTTGTCAATTGGTAAAATGAAAATCACAGAACTATGTTAAAATTTGAGTAAAGGAAGTGAATACGGATGGATTTTGAAAAGTTAACAGGCTTAGGTATAGGTACTTGGGGGATTGGTGAAGATCCCAAAAATAAAAAAGATGAAATTGCGGCCATTCGCTATGGTTTAGATAATGGCTTGAACATTATCGATACAGCAGAAATGTATGGTGATGGCAAAAGTGAAGAGCTGATAGGCGAGGCAATTAAAGATTACGATCGTGATAAATTGTTTTTAATTTCAAAATTCTATCCCTATCATGCGACTCCTGAGCTAGAGAGAAAGAGTCTGGAAGCTAGCTTAGAGAGATTAGGTACTGATTATTTAGATTTATATTTATTGCATTGGCGCGGTAATCATCGTTTATCAGACACGATTCGCGGTTTGCAAGCTTTGCAAAAAGAAGGATTAATTCGTCACTGGGGCGTTTCTAACTTTGATACGTCTGATATGAAAGAATTATTTAGTGTACCTGGTGGAACAGAATGTTTTGCTAACGAAGATCTCTATAATATTAAGGAACGAGGCACAGAGTTTGATTTGCAAGACTGGCAAACAGAGCATGGCGTCAGCTTTATTGGTTATTCTCCGTTTAATTCTGGAGCAGGAGACACGATTAGAATTACGCAGAATTTGAAGATCGTGGCTCGCGATCATGGTGTAACACCGCATCAAATTATGCTTGCTTGGACTTTGCGCAATGGCAATGTGTTGGCCATTCCAAAAAGCAGCAGTATTAAACACATGAAGGAAAATATTGCTGCTCAAGAAATAAAGTTAACTGATGACGAGTTAAGGTTAATTAATAGTGATTTTCCAATTCCAACGGAGAAAACTCCTTTAGCGGTAATTTAAGTAAAAAATAAAAGACTTGTTTCATGTGAAACAGGCCTTTTTTGCTGAGAAAAAATTCTGACTATGGTTTAATTAGTAGTATCTTTTTAATGAATTGGGGATAAAAATGAGACGAGAAGAAACGAGACGCATGACCATTACTGCAGTTTTTGCAGCTATTTTGATCATGCAAACTTTCGTACCGAATATTGGTTATGTGCGAATCATTCCGGCCTTGCCTGCAATTACCACGATTCCGATGACAATTGCGATTTATGGTACTTTGATGGGCCCTAAGGCAGGTTTAGGATTTGGATTATTTTGGGGAATTACCAGATTAATCGTTGCATATACGCAACCTGGAGATATGGTCAGCTTGATGCTGTTCCAAAATCCAGTAATTTCTGTTATGCCTAGTGTTTTAGCAGGCTTTTTCCCAGGCTTAATTTTCAAAGCAATGGGCAAAACCAATTATGCCAAGTTAGGCTACATTTTGAGTGGAGCAGTAACTTCATTGACCAACACGATCATGGTAATTTTACTGACAAGTATTTTCTTTATGCATGATCCAGCTAGTCTGCTTCATTATTTAGGCAACTATAATTCTAGCACGCCGCTGATTCTGATTTTGATTACAGCGCTAGGTGCAAATGGTGTGATTGAAGCAATCTTCACTGCATTAGTAGTGCCGGTGATTGTTACACCACTTAATTTAGTGTTGAAAAGAGCGTAAAAAACAGCGTTAGTAATTCTAACGCTGTTTTTCTTATTCGCTTCTAAGCGCGATAGCCGCGTCCTTTTTAGCTGCCATTCTAGCAGGGATGTGACCACCAATTAAAGTTAATACGGTTGAAATAATAATTAAAATCAACGCAGCTTTTGGATCAAGCTGAGCAACATTAGCTAAATCGGTAATCTTATAAATCACGCTGTTGATTGGGAATGTTAATAGGTAAGCGATGAAGACACCGAGCACACCAGAGAAGACACCTAAGATGAAGGTTTCGGCGTCAAAGACGCGAGTGATATCTTTCTTGCGAGCACCTAAAGCCTTCAAGACACCAATTTCCTTGGTTCTTTCGAGAACTGAAGTGTAGGTTAAGATACCAATCATGATCATTGAAGTGATCAATGAAATTGCGGCAAAGGCAACTAGGATAGTCGTAATACCGCCAAGCAAACCACCAGTCATAGTCGTTACGGCACTAGACATATCGGTGTAGATGATCTTGTCGGCCTTCTTTTTGCCCTTGTTCCACTTATCAAGGTAATCAAGAACCTTGTCCTTGTCATCAAAGTTGTTAGGGTAGATCATGATGCCAGTAGGGATGCTTGAACCACCTAAGGTTTGCATGATCATCTTCTTTTCATTAGCCTTCATGCTTTGTCCAGTTAAAACACTGCGGTTAGACTTCTTTTGAGCCTTCACGATGGCAGAATTCTTGTTGTCGTTGATGACATCTTGAGAAAGCTTGTCGCTATATGCGATTCCCGTTGATAAAAGAGCCATCGAATCTTCATTCTTAGGTCTAATTACCCCAGTTAGCTTCAGCTTGGTACCGCCGTTGTACATTGCTGAATTAGCTTTCTTAGGAACAAACATCCCCGTAGGTAATTCTTGGTAGTAGTCATTATTATCAACGATACTGAATTCTTTACCGATTAGCTTACTAAATTTAACACGTTCTTTGTTGTCGACATCAAAGCCAAGGTTCTTCAAAGAATTAATGTTAACGGTATTTTTATTGTCGGTTACTAAAACGAGGTCAGTAGTTTTGCTTGGCCAATGACCAGAGAGCAACTGATAATTTTGCTTCAAGAATGAGCCCTTCTTTTTATTTAAAGCGGTAGGAAAAACAGAGGAACCAATTCCCATCGAACTCATTGCCTGTGAGCGCATTGCTGATATCGACGCACTTTGATCAGGATCTGCATTTGAGAATTGAACGCGCTCTACCTTGCCATTGACTTTAGAAAGCAGGTTTAAATTAACTGCTCTTTGATAGGAAACATTGTTGGCATAGTTAGGATTGATCTTTTTAATGTAGTCAACGTACTTTTCAGTGATCTTGTTAGTATGCTGCGCTTCCTCACTAGGATCCTTTTTCGCCGTGACATAGCCCCGATTTTTAATATTTTTATCTGAATCTTCGCGGTTATTCATCGAAGTCATATCAGTAGCCGTCTGCGAGATTGCAATCGGGTACTTGGCTAAAGCCTTACTCATGGTTGTATTAATTTGCTTTTGAAAACCGTTAGAGATCGAAAGCACGACAGCAATAGAAATAATGCCGATACTGGAGGCAAAAGCAGTTAAAATAGTTCGACCTTTCTTGGTCATAATGTTGGTAAAACTAAGCTTAATTGCGTTCCAGTAAGACATCTTGGTCCGCTTTAGGTTGAAAGTATCTTTTTCATCCTCTGGCTTAAAGGGCTCGGAATCATGTTGAATCTTGCCATCTTGGAAATTGACGATTCGAGTAGCGTATTTTTCAGCTAATTCTGGGTTGTGCGTAACCATGATGATTAAACGATCCTTAGAAAGCTTCTTGATCAATTCCATGATTTGTACAGAAGTTTCCGTATCAAGCGCACCAGTTGGTTCGTCACAAAGCAAGATATCGGGATCATTGGCAATCGCACGGGCAATGGCAACACGCTGCATCTGACCACCAGATAGTTGGTTAGGGCGCTTGTTGATATGCTCTTTTAATCCAACTTCAGTCAATGCGGCAATGGCTTTTTCATGCCGTTCCTTTTTACCAACACCGGATAAATTCATCCCCAATTCAACGTTAGCAATGATTGATAGGTGGGGAATTAAATTATAATTTTGAAAAATAAATCCGACGCTGTTGTTGCGGTAGGCATCCCAATCGGTTTCCTTAAAATTCTTGGTTGATTTGCCGTTAATGATCAAATCACCTTTGTCATAACGGTCAAGTCCGCCAATCACGTTCAACATTGTCGTCTTACCAGAACCACTTGGTCCTAAGATGGCGACAAATTCCTGATCTCTAAACGAGATCGTTACATCATCTAGGGCATGGGTGATATTGTCTCCAACCTTGTATGATTTAAAAATGTGTTTTAGTTGTAGCATTCAGTCCCTCTCTTCTAAATAGTTTTAGATCACACTAAACTTAATATTACCTGTCGCAACTAAGATAGCTTGTAAGATAAAGAATAAAACTATTACTCCCATGATAACGAAATGACGGCGTTTATGCATGACAAACACTCCGGCAAATTCGCGAATGATAGCGTTAGGCAGATAGTAAAAACGAGTAAAAGCACCGACACCGTTGGCTTTTAGGCCCACTTCTTTAGCTAAAAGCGCCGCTCTAAAAATATGGTAGTTGTTACTAAAAAATTTGGCTTTAAAATTACTACCGCCAAAGTCTTTAGTAGCTAATCTCTTAGAAAAAAGCATATTTTGGTAGGTGTTTTTGGATTTATCTTCAATTAGCAAGTGGTTAGTCTTAATACCCCGTTTTCGGGCAAATTTTGCCATTGCTACGGCTTCGGGTATCTTTTCATCAGGTCCTTGACCGCCTGACATGATGATAATAGGGCACTTCCTGCCTTTTTGATATTGGCGGTTAGAGTATTGGATAGCCCGGTTGATGCGAGCTGCAAGGAGCTTAGAAACGCGATCACCGTTAATTAATCCAGCACCTAGTACTATTAAATAATCTTGCTTGTAACGGCGTGGGTAGATTTGATATAAGAGCAGATTGACCAAGAAATTGTATAAAACTAAGCCTAGGTAAATAGCGATAGCTGGAATTGAGGCAAGTAAGACGCTGAGCCAGCGCGGTAAGTATTGTCCTGGGCCGAATAAAAACATCAGACTCAGAATTAAAGCAACGAATCCGAAAATTAATGTTAAAAGGTTAGGCAACGTATGACTCTCGTATTTCCAAACAAAGTAGGCGTTCCAAAATAGAAAAAGCCAAGCGAAGATTAATAGAGCAGTAATTAAGAAAAATGCCGCTAAGACTAATAAATCATAGGCTCGTTGCAAACCGTGACTCGTGCTTTTATGCACCATAACGGTGATCCAAATTACTACTGAAGCAAGAAAAATGGTAAAGAACACGCCATTAATTAAACGACGTGGTTCAACTAGCCATGAGATTAAAAAGACAAAGAACATGACTAGCATGAAAACTGAGATGTAGAAAAATTCGCCTCGTCTCCCAAAAAAGGCGATGATTTCATTCAACATGATGCCCCCTCCTTAGTCATTTTGAGTTATTTCTATTATAATGGAAACAATAGTTAAAAGATGAAAGAATCAAGGTGTTGATAAGAAAATGGCGAAATTTTGGCATTACCTGGGAAATATTGCGGGAGCTATTTTGTCGCTCGCTTTATATATCGAATTGCAAGTATTTTATTTTTACCCACAAAGAATTAGATTAGATCATATGCGTGCGTTAGTGACCGCGCTGGTAACGGTGATCGTACTCTTCGTAATTTTCAATCTGTATAAGCGGCAATTGAAGGAGCATAATGATTGGGGGTTTAATCAGGCGCCACACTGGGATATGCGAAGAATCGGCATTGCAATAATTGGTTTTGTTCTGATTCTTATTGTCTCAATGGTGATGTTAAGCTTGGTTGGCCGAGGCGTTTCGAATAATCAACAAGCATTGAATAAGATTGAGCTGCATAGTAAGGGCTTGTTTGAAATTATGGTGGTCTTTATTGCGCCGTTTTGTGAGGAAGTCGTCTTTAGAGGGATGTTTTTCAATATTTTCTTCACGAAGAAAAAGATTACGAATAAGTGGCTCGGCATGATTGTTAGTGGCTTCTTGTTCGCTTATATGCATGATCCGATGCTTAGCAAGTTTATCTTTGTATATTGGGGCTTAGGTATGGTGCTAGCTTGGGTCTACATGCGGACGAAGGACTTACGTTACTCGATGCTGGTGCATATGTGTTATAACGCTCTGGGCTTTATTGGATAGAGTGAAAATTAGAGTATATAAAAATCCCGTTACATCAAACGTAACGGGATTTTTGATTGCTAGTGAAATTTACTTCTTCATTGCAGCGGCTTGTGCTTCTTCTGGAGTGTTAGATGGGGTTAAACCAATTGAACATCACTTGTTTTGACGTATGCTCCCTTATCGTAAATGGTTGTATTGGCGCCTATTTCATATGATGCATATTGTATATAGTCTATTTCGTAGCCTTTAGTAAACGGTGAGAGGTGGTAAAATTCTTCTATTTTATTTTCACTTGGAATCCAAATGTAAACTAGCTTATCTACTTTCCACCACTCATAGTTCTTCTTCATTTTTGCATTCAATGATACACCATTACCATTGTACAGGTCGGCAGCTTTAGGGAATTTAACAAGTGAGTAGTTTTCTAAATCATAGTTATGAGCAGTTATCTTAGATGCCGGCGTAACTCCCATTGAATATAACCAATTATTGGTTCCCTTAATCCGATAAATTGCCTGATCTCCACCAAATTGTCCAATATAACTAGCTACTTTATCAGCACGACTGCCTTTTTCTAGATAATCAACAGTAAACTTCTCTTCTGGAGTCGCTGTTCTAACTTCAATTACTTTACCAGAATTATCAAAAGTAATAGTTGGAGTACTGTAATTTCCATCTACAGTTACGGTAGTTTCTTCATTACTTGTTTTAGTATTATTAAAGTTAAAATCGGATATCCTACTAAGCTGCCAGAGGTCTACGATCAAATTACTCTCGGTAATAATTTGTACGATAGCATTCGTAAGATTAGACAAACTAAGCAAGCATTTAACATTGCAAAATTGAACCAAAAATTTGATCGTCAACTTTGGGGTGAAGATATGCCTGCGATGATCATTAACGCTGGTTATGCACCTACTAATAATGACATTACTTACCTGCTGCTATTTTTCAAGCACCATTTTACAGTTCTGAGAATACCAGTAGTGAAAACTATGGTGGTATCGGTGCTGTAATTGCTCATGAAATTAGTCATGCTTTTGATCCGAATGGTTCTAAATTTGATGAAAAAGGTAATTTACGTGATTGGTGGTCAAAAGAAGATTTCGAAAAATTTGCTGAATTAGCACAAGCTGAAGTAAAGCTATTTGATGGAATCCAGATTGGAAGAACCAAAGTCAATGGTCATCAAACCGTGGGAGAAAATGTCGCAGATCTCGGTGGATTGACTGCTGCTGTTAAGGCATGTGCCGAAGAAAAAGGTAATTTGACCGAATTGTTTGAAAATTGGGCACGTATCTGGCGTAGAAAGATGGGACCTGAGGTTAGACAGACCTTGGCAGAACTTGATCCACATGCTCCTGGAGAGATGAGAGTTAACGTTGCGGCTCAATGTTTGGATGAATTTTATGAAGCATTCAATGTCAGTGAAAACGATGGTATGTGGCTAGATCCAGAGCAACGAGTAAGAATCTGGTAAAATTATTGAAATAATGTTTGACTCCATAGTAAAAGGCTCCAATTGGAGCCTTTTTAGTTATTCAATTTTGTCATTGATTAATTCAGATTTAGATATTTTCTTGAACTTATAAAGCTTCCATAACAGACAAACAATATCAATTACAATGTAGAATAATCCAATCTTAATGCCAGTTTGTAGCCATGACCAGGGAATTAAATTGATAAACTTAAGACCGATTAATAGAATTACACCACCGATGATACTGCCTAATAGATCTTCTTTAATTTTCTTCATCCTATCCCTCAATCATAAAGTATTTTTTAGAAGTATATAATGAGTCAAAATCTAACATTAGTTGCAACGCGTCTGATACAGACACGAGGCGTCTCCCTTCTATTAGGATGTTGGCATGAGTCAAAAATCACTCATAAGCACCATCTCCTTCAAGGATAGCCACCGCTTCAGCTTTTCTACAGATAAAATTATACTAAATCCAAATATACGTTCACAAGCGAACACGAAAAATCGTTTTCACGTTAGTGGGAACGATTTTCTTTTCCATAAAAAGAACGCAAAATTAGCCAAACAATAGTGGCAAGGACCGCAATATCAAAGCTCCAAATGCCAGGATGAAAACCACTAACTAATGGAATAAAGCCAATAATAGCAACAAATTGATCATGGATAGCAGGTAGGTGTGGATCTTGCATCCAGCCGTAAATTTTGACTGCCATGAAAATAATAGTTATGACCCAGGCAATAATTGCAATGATTGCGGAAATCTTTTTAACTAAGCGTATTTTCTCTGTAGAATTCATTCATCGTCCTCCCAAATTTGTTTAACATTCTTGAAGGCTTCTAATAATTGTTGTGCATGTTGTGAGCAGTTTAATTGTATCAAATTATTGAATATTGCTAGAACGGGCTGTTCATCTCCAGTATGACAATAGTCGATGACCCGTTGTAAAAAGGTTAAGGAGAGATCAAAGAACATGAAATGAGGCGGAAGTTCAACCTTACGCAATTCATCTAATAGCTGTTGTGCATAGTCTAGTTTCTTTTTAAAGATAAAAGCAATAACAGTGTCCGAGAGACCGCCCATAAAGATTGTGAGATTATCCCTCAAATCGTTCACTTGGTCAAAGTTATGAACGATTCGCATAGCGATCTTGAAACCAATTTCGGAATTCAACAAGAAAGGTGAATTGGCAAACAAGATAATATTATATTTTGACCAAACTGTTGTGTGCAGTAAGTAAGAACCAATTCTTTGAATATCAGCAGTGGTCAAGTAATTCTTCCCCTCAATTAAAAGCAGTTGGTTACAGACTAGCATAATATTCTTTAATTCAAGGATGTTTTTGCTAGCATGATATTTAGCTAAATGAGCCTGCACGTATTTACGTAATACGGGAACGTCTTCATCCTTGATTGCCGCAATTATTTCATCAGGCAGTTCAAATTCCGTTTCGATATTTGCACGTTCGGTGAATTCATCTAGCGTAATGTTAATGCGCTTAAGTAACGCAATTGCCGTACTGAATTCTACTTCTACCTGGTTGTTTTCCCAGCGAGAAAGTTTAGAAATTGAACAAATTCCGTGGCACGCCTCAGTTTGCGTGATTTCTTGTTCTTTGCGTAAATCTTTATAAACTGAACCATATTTAAACATGTCATACCTCAATTTGCAGATCTGCAAATTCTTTACATTTTCATTCATTATCCTGCGATACTAAGAACAATTCAAGTAGCGAGGGATAGAAATGAAAATGTTAATTTTGGCTATTGTAATTATGTTAGTTATCTTAGGAATTTTAAAGGTGCAGGATATGAATAAAGCTAGTTCAGAACAAGTAGTACAAAAAGTTTTAACCAACCGCAAATTTAATCAAGTAAAAGTTGATACCAGTAATGCAAATATTAAAGTCAAACAAGGCAATCATTACCGTATTCTTTTTGAGGGAAGACATAAGTTGCTTCCAAAAGTTGAAGTCAAGAATAAGCAATTAATTGTTGAAGATAAAGATGGCATTAAGGTAGTTAATGGAAATCTCTTTGACTTATTCAAAAAACATTCTGTAGTACCGCAAATTACGATTGAACTGCCAGATGAAAAGTTAAAAAATATTGAAATCGATGATTCTAACGGTAGCGTTACGGTTCAAGGCGTTGCTGTTAGTCAAGGTGAAATTGATCTTTCAAATGGTAATATTATGGTCGATCATAGTACAGCTGACGGTTATAATCTGGATACGTCGAATGGACACGTTGAGATAAATGGTTCAAATAAAGGCGACTCTTACAGCAAAAATGACAAGGCGCGAAGAGTATTAAGTATTGATAATTCAAATGGTGACATAACGGTAAGTTACGGGGGATAGAAATATGATTTACAAATACTCTTCACATTCTAAATTCATCAGCATGATTATCTTCGGCTTAATTGCCAGTATGCAACAGATTATCGTGGCTTATATGGTGCAGGCATTGACTAATATTGCTACGCAAAGAAGCTTTAATGACTTACCGCAAATTTTGCTAATTGCTGTTAGCGGCTTATTGATTACCTTTTTAGCTTCACTTATTTTCAATCGCTTAAAAACAGGTGCGATTCAGGAAGCAAATACTACTTTACGGCTTGGCATCTTAAAAGGGATGCTTAAACAATCTAGTGATGAAAATACTACTAGCTTAGGTTATCTAACTACAGATTTTAAGCTCTTAGAAACTAATCGCTTTGATGCAGAAATTGAAATTATGATGCAAGCGTACATGATTATTTTTGCATTAGGCTATGCATTGTCGGTTAACTGGTTAGTAACCTTGCTTTTTCTAATAGGTTCATGCTTACCGATGATTGTATCCAGCCTTTTTCAAAAGAAAATTCAAACTGCTTCCGAAAATTGGACCAACGCCAATGATAAGTATGTTAGTCATATCAAGAATTTTTTAGCTGGTAGTTCAACATTCAAGTTGTATGGCAAGCAAGATAATGCTGTTAAGAAGAGTAGGGTATTTGTTAACCAATTAGAAGCAGCACTGTGCAAGATGAATTTACTGAACTTGGACACAGTTTCATGGGTCAGCTTGATTGCTAACTTGTTTACCTTTACAGTGCCATTCTTAGTAGGGATTTACATGGTAGTTAATGGACAAACTACATTGGGTGCATTATTTGCAATTGTGCAGTTGTCGAATTCTTTTGTTAATCCAATTTTGACAATTTTAGAAGGTCGCAATAAGTTATCAACTACTAAAAAGATTGTTGCTAAAGCTGAAAAGTATATTGCCGAAGGCAAGAAAACTGAAGACGTTTCTGAAAATGATTTTAGTGAATTGGAAGTGGATGATTTAACTTTAATTAGAAAAGATCAGGAGTTGGCTAGACGTCTTAATTTAAAGATTAAGGCTGAACAAAAAGTAGCAGTTATTGGGCCATCGGGTACCGGGAAATCAACACTTTTGCAATATTTAATGACAGGAGAATTCGGTCAGGCTAAAGATATTATTTTGAATAATAGCCAAGCTAAGGCTGGAGAATTTGCTAATATCTTTTCATACGCTAGTCAAAGTCCAGGGATTTTTGCAGATACCTTGTGGTTTAATTTGACACTAGGCGCAGATATTTCCCGGGAAATGGTAATGGAAGTCTGCACCAAGTTGGGACTAGACACCATCGTGAAAGAGAAGGGATGGGATTATTCTTTAGGGGATAATGCGGATCAATTATCAGGCGGGCAGCTGGCAAGAATTGAATTAGCTCGGGCCATTTTAATGAAGCGGCCAGTGTTGCTGCTTGATGAAATTAATGCATCCCTTGATAAAAAGACCTCAGATCAGATTCATGATTACTTGTTAGAGTCTGATTTGACCTTTGTGGAAGTAATTCACCATTATGAACCAGAAGAGTTACAGAGATATGATCAAGTAATCGATTTAGAACAGTTTGTTTAAGAATATGAAAAAATCCCCGACGTTTTTGTCGAGGATTTTCTATTTAGAATAGTGATATTTTAGTTGCCATATTTGAAGTTCTGTTGCCGTAACTGAATAAACCATACGATCTTTGTGATTAATTTGTCGAGACCATGCACCGCTTAAATTTGCCTTTAAAGGTTCGGGTTTTCCTTTTCCAGTGAATGGATGGCATTGACAATCTTTAATGAGGCTATCGATTTTCTTGGAAGTTTTTTTATCTTCTTTCTTCCACTCTAGATATTCATCCCAGGCATTATAGTTAAAATTTACGTTAAGCTTCGTCATCTTTAGTTAGGGCCTCGAATTCTTCTGGAGTTAAGATTTTGTTTCGGGTGTCTTTATTTTCAAACGATTCTTTAGCTTCCGCTAATGCATCACGATTTGCCTTAGTCCCTAGAAGATATGAGGTCTCTTGCCATGAATCATATTCTTTTTGTGAAATAATTACGACGTTTTTGTCTTTAGGACGAGCAACGATAACTGTAGTATCATAGTCATTAATGTCATCAGCAATTTTTTTAAAGTTATTACGTAAGTCACGAGCAGTAACTGCTTTAATATTATTTGGTGTTTGTAACATGTTCCATCATCTCCTAACAGTATTATATTATGTAGGCTAAATTGTGTCTACGTTTTATAATTAAAAAATCTAGTATTCGTTCACAAGCGAACATGAAAAAATCCCCGACGTTTTTGTCGAGGATTTTCTTTTACATAAATTCTTTACTATCTTTTTGTTTCTTAATGAAATAATTCAAAATAAATGGTGAAAGTACCGTTGTAACGATGATTACCAAAATCAAGCTTGAGTAAATATCTTCAGGGAAGAGGTGATGGGTAATCCCGATCTGTGCCACGATTAAGGCAACTTCACCACGAGAAATCATACCGGCACCTACAATGTTACCCTCATTCTTAGTAAAGCCGAAGAATTCACTTGAGTATTTACCAGCCCAGAATTTAGATAAGAGAGCTAAGATTGTCATTACGATAATGAACCAAATATCCTTGAAGAAGCTCTCAAAGGTCATTGAAAGACCGATGTCGGCAAAGAATACCGGAATAAAGATCGCATAACCGATTGCGGAAACTGAAGAGTGAACTTCTTTATATTGTGGCGTCTGTCTAATAGCCAAGCCACCAAAGAATGCACCTACAACGGCAGATAATCCAACAAAGTCGGCAGCCCAAGCCATAGTTAAAGCTAAGACAAGCGAACCGATAACTACAGAGTAGTCAACATCGATTTTTTCGGAAGCCTTCATAAAGTATGGTGCAACGAACTTAAAGATGACCCAAACAACTACAAAGTAGACAATTTCAATCAAAATATTGATAAAGAAGTTGTTAGTTAAACCGCTCTTACCGCCTTCGTGACTGAAAGTAGTGAACAAACTTAAAACAACTACGGCTAAGATATCATCAACTACAGCCGCACCTAAAATTGCTGTACCGGCACGGGTATGAAGTTGTCGTGCTTCTTGCAATACTACAACCGAAATTGAAACACTGGTTGCCGCAAAGACAATTCCGATAAAGAGTGCCTCAAGTGGCTTCATACCGAAGAAGTAGCTGGCAATTCCCATGAAGACAACTGGTAAGATAACCCCGACACTAGCGACGGTGAAACTTAATTTGAAGTATTTCTTTAGTAAATCGAGGTCACTTTCCAGGCCTGCTAAGAACATTAACAGGATAACCCCGAATTCTGAGAATAGACTGACAATATCGTTTGGCGTTACCCAATTTAGGATAGCTGGTCCAAGTAAGATTCCTGACAATAATTGTCCGATAACTGCAGGCATATTAAAGCGAGCAAAGAGCTGACCTAATAAGACTGTAGTTAATAGGATTAAGATTAATTCCCCTAAAAAATGCATGTATTCCCTTTCTATAAAAAAGCAAAAAGCCTTCAAGGTGCCTCTTGACCCAAAGAAGCAAATCTTGAAAGCTTTTATTCTGATAAAAACCCAACCACTAAATGAAATATTCAGTTGAGTTTAATTTTAATATTTTCCTAAACTAGATGCAAATTAGGTTGCAATTAAATCAATCTTCGCGATAACTTTTTTCTTTGCCAAACGGTTCTTCTTTAATATAAACTGTCCATTTTCCGTTTGATTTTAGGGCACTGATTGAATATTTATAAGGCGTTTCTAGATCATCATGTTTGCCTATCTTATATCCAACTTTGTTGAAGAGTTGTCTATTCTTATTCAATGTTTTTTGATTAGAAAATGAACTTTTATATTCATAGATGTGAAAGAATTTTATTCGAGCTTTTACGGGCTCAAGACTAATTGCATTTTACTGTATGCAATATTTTCTTGATGATTAACGTATAACTCGTAACTAGAATTAAGTACACAGAAAAGAATAGGTGGGACGATGAGTATCAAAAGTATTATTGATATTATTTTAGTTTTCATCTTCAGATATGGTACTCCTTGGTGATGTTTAGAAATTATGCTAAGAGAATTACTTATAATGATGTGGTCTCTTTCTTTAAGATTATAATATGATACCTTTAGAGTTAAACAATTTAATAAAATAAAAAGCTCTAGAATCATCTCGACTCTAGAGCTTGTATTTTGTTAATATCTAATTTTTACTTACTCTTCCAAACCAAATTGCTTGTTGCTTGGCTTAGTCTTAGCAAGAAGTCCCAAACTGATAGTGATCATGTCGACAACTTCCTGTAAGATAGCACCCCAAAAGGCAGGAATGACACCGGTGAAGGCGATCAATTCGATGATGATAACCACACCAATAGCAGTTAAAACATCGATGTTGGCAACCTTCATTGTATGTTTAGAAATAGCAACCGCATCATTAACCTTAGATAAATCGTTAACCATGATAACGGCATCGGCACTTTCACTGGCAGCTGTTGCGCCTTTAGCACCCATAGCGATACCGACATCAGCGGCAGTTAAACTTGGAGCATCGTTAACACCGTCACCAGTCATAACGACAGGACGCAAGTCTTTTGGTACTTCCTTGATAGCCTTAATCTTTTCAGCTGGTAAAAGATCGGCACGAATATCAGTAATGCCAGCTTTTTTACCAACCTTTTCAGCAACTTGCTTGTGGTCACCAGTAAGCATCATGATGTCTTCTGCACCTTGGCGCTTCAACTTCGCAATTGTATCAGCCGTTTCTGGACGAATTTCATCCATCATAGTAATGTAACCGGCAAACTTGCCATCGACTGAAACGAAGACAGCAGTTGAAGTTATGTCAATCTTTTCATGATTAGGATCTACGAAGCTTAATTTACCCACCTTAACATGCTTGCCATTGACGTCACCTTCAACACCTTGAGCGGTAGTTTCCTTTAAGTTGGTAACTGGCTTGATTAACTTGCTGTCAGTAGCCTTAACCAAAGAACTGGCAATAACGTGGCTAGATTGTTGTTCAACACTAGCAGCTAAGCTTTGTAATTCTTCTTTTGAAAGAGCATCGCCTTCAGGGATGATTTGGTCAACCACCAATTGATTTTCAGTTAAAGTACCAGTCTTATCAAAGGCAAAAGTCTTAGCACGAGCTAACTTTTCAAGAGTTGGACCTGACTTAACAATAATGTGGTGAGCTGACATTGAACTCATACCACTGACTAAAGCAACAGGAGCTGCGATCAAAAGTGGACATGGAGAAGCAACAACCATAACTTCCGCAAATCTTGTAGCATCCCCAGACACTGCCCATGCAACACCACCAATAATCAATGAGATGATGGTAAATGGAACGGCGTAACGGTCGGCCATCTTAACGAACTTAGCTGGTTGAGCTTGTGATGACTTAACCAAAGCGACAATTGACTGATATTCTGAGTCCTTAGCAGCCTTAGTAACCTTCATCTGGACGGCAGCATCACCGTTAACGGAACCAGACATCAAGTCATCGCCTGGCTTTTTAGCAACAGGAACAGATTCACCGGTCAATGATGATTGGTCAAAGTTTGATTCACCTTTAACAATTTCACCATCAACTGGAACTTGTTGACCTGGTTTAATTAAAACAATGTCACCGATTTTCAAATCATCAACATTGACTTCGGTAATCTTGCCGTTGATTAACTTGTTGGCGATTCTAGGAGTATTGTTCAAAAGGGAACGCAATTCCTTGCTGGCTTGACCTGTAGCGTAGTCCTCCAGAGTTTCACCACCAGTAGACATTACCAAGATCATCCATTCAGCCCAATAATTGTTGATTAAAATAGTAGAAACAATCGCAATTACGGCTAAAATATCGACACCGTAACGGCCAGATTTCCAGTCATTGAATATTTCCATTAACAAAAGAACGGAAATCCAAATACCCAAAATGTCGATGATAATTGCTTGCGGATTCATTTGCAATTTAAGAATTGGCGTTACAAATAGAGTAGAAGCATGTAAACCAAATTCAAAAATTAAACTTATTACCCCGGCAATTAAAACGACAATAAATTTCCATTGACGTTTCATATGTATAGCCTCCAAAAAAGTAAATATATCACTCTACTCAAAACATTCTAACATTCTTTTACCATAAGAATACGTAAATAGAATTCTATTTTTCTTCATTAAAAAAGGCAGTCCATAATAGACTGCCCGTGGGTTATTTTATTTTGATTGATTTGTAGTGCTTATCATATGTATGGGTAACATAGTTAAAGGCTTTGATCCACTCACGTCTAGTAAGTAATCCTTGGAAAACGCCGCGGTCATCGACGACCGGTAAAAAGGCGTTGTTAATCAATAAATGAAGCTGCGCCTCTAGCGTAGTTTCGACAAAATTTATTTTATCGAACTTGGTTTGCATGACATCTTTAACCTTTAATTGATCTAAAGGTGCGGTAGAAATTTCCTCATTCGTTAGCATCTTGTCTGTAATCATCGCTAAACTAAGCAGACCAACCACTTTTTTATCTTTATCTAAAACTGGAATTTTAGAATATTTAACTTTAGTAAGGATTAAAAAGGCATGATATAAAGGATTGTCATCTTGAACAAAGGCAATCCGACTAGCTGGAATTAAAAACGAACCTGATTTTTCTTGAATTAAGTGTTTGATTGATGGTGAAAACATATTTGCGCCTCTTTTCTATCTTAAGTATACAGGAAAAAAGGAAAAGGCCCGCAAGATTTTGCGGACCTTATTAGTTTCATCTACTTTGGAGGAGTAAGAATGAATGAAATAAAAAAGTGGGAGTATGTAACAAGTTTCTACCGCCTTGTTACATTTTTTATAATACAGGCTAAATGTGAATTAAAAATGTTCAAATTCTTATGAAAAGGTAAAGATTTGCTTGTGAAGTATTTAAGAAATTGATTTTGGGCATAAGAAAAGCTCACGCAACGCACGTGAGCCGAAAGGGATAGATATGAAATTGACTAATTGGAGTAAGTCAATTCTTTTTATTTTCATTATTTACTTGGAGGAGTATGAATGAAAAACAAAAAAGTTGAGTTGTAGTAGTAAGTGGAATTCTTACTTGCTACATTACACAGTATAACCTTAAATTGTGAAAAAAGTGTGACGAAATAAACTTTATTTTCGAAAAATCTATATTTTTAATGAAAATTCGTGGCAGATTAGTAAAAGTATAATGAATGTGGCTATAATGTTAGACATGTCAAAAAGGTAAAGAAAGGAACAGTTCGGTGAAAAAATTTGGAAAGTTTGTTTTGCAATTGATAATAACTGTTCTCATCTTAGTAGGTGTCGGAACAGGCGGCTATTTTGGCTATCAATGGTTGCAGAAACAAGAGATGCTGCGAGAGCGTCCTAAAGTAGTAAAAGCTAATGATGGAACAAATACGAGTGCAGCTTGGCATAATTTCAAAAACTATCAAAAAGCTTTACGTGAAAACTATCCTTTTATTAATAAAGTATCTACTTATGTTCCGCCGAGGACATGGGACGGAAAAGATTTTATTATTCCAGGACTAATTTCAACTAAGGCCTACAATTTTAAAACTAAAAAATACGATGTAGCAACTGCAATGACGCCTCAAGGAATCGCGGTAGCGAGCAAGTACATTTTAATTACTGCCTATGACGGGGATCATGTTCATGCTTCCGTTATCTATGTTTTAGATAAAAAGACGGGTAAATATATTAAGACAATTCAAGTTCCAGGTAGGCCGCATTTAGGCGGTATTGCATATGATCCCGTTGCTAAAAATATTTGGATTACAGGTTCATTAGGTAAGTCCTCAGCTTTAGCCGCATTTTCATTAAAAGAAATGAAAGAATATAAGCCAGGAAGCAGAATTCCAATTAAATATGATCACCAGATTGCAATTCCAGCAGTTGAAAAAGCATCTGCAGTTACCTATTATGACAGTCAATTATTTGTTGGATTCTTCAATATGTATGGACGCGGCAAAGTTGCGGCATATCGAATTGCTCGTAGCGGCAAAAACAAAGGTTCAATTACTAATAATGAAGTGAAATCTGTTACGGGTACGCTGCAGTGGTCAGATCCAACTGGCGAAACTAGCATGGATAAGCAGATTCAAGGGATTGCAATTTATCAAAATAAGATCTTCTTGAGTCAGTCATACGGTAGCGGTAGTTCTAAGCTGTACGTTTTCCCAACTTCTGCCTTAAATGCATTAGATGAAAAGAATGCGGAGTTAGAACTAGAAATGCCGCCATATTTGGAGCAGATTACAGCTTATAAAGGGCAACTACTTTGTCTATTTGAATCCGCGTCGCAGCAATATGCTAAGCCGAATGTTGTAGTAATGGATCGGATTTTATCCATCAATATTAATGCGTTGTTTGGCAATTAGGATGAAAGGAAACAAGCGATGAATCTCAATTACCGTCAAAAGGAAATCTTTTGGTTGCGTTTTGCGGGCTGGTTTTGCCTGCTGCCTGCAACAACGTATCTGTATTTGTATCAAAATCTACACTCATGGTTTGGTTTAGGCGAATTAATCATTATCGTATTGTTTGCAGCGTATATTTTGGCCACGGCAAAAAGCGATCGTTGGACTGATCCTAAAAATATGATGTGACTATTGATCTTTGCTTTAATTTTTGTTGCGGTAATTATAGCCATTCCGCTGTACTTCGCATACCGCAATTGCAAAAAAATGCAATAATAAAACGCTTTCCGTATATTTTATGCAGCCTTAATTTAAGAAAAAGTTTAAATTTGTTAAAATATATAGCGATGATGCGCTGATTGTTGCTATTTGTAGTAATATAAGACAAAGTAATAAAATGTTACAAAAATATTACTTGAGGGAGAAACAATGGATAAGAAATCGAAAATTGATTCTCGAGGCAAACGCGTCGGTATGTTTGTCTTGAAAACGATTGTTTATTTTGGGATCCTGATGGCCCTTATTTATTTGTATGAATATAGTGGACTTACTTCAGTTCATTTCATTTATAACGAATTTTAAGGTAGGTGCTGTCACATGATTCAAGATGTTATTAAGAGAATAGATGAGATAGCTGAACAAGAACCAGATCGTGTTGTTTACGACTATCTTGGTAAAACCAATACATATGGCGAACTTAAGCAGCGTTCCAATGCGTGGGCACACAAGATTGCTGCGATGGATATTCCAGATCATGCTCCAATCATGATCTGGGGTGGTCAAACTTTTGAAATGGTTGCTAGTTTCCTTGGCTGTGTTAAGTCAGGTCACGCATATATTCCAATTGCTAGCTACTCAAACGCTGAACGTTTGACCATGATCCAAGATGTTTCAAAATCACCAATGGTTTTGGAAATTGATCCATTGCCAGATGTTGATTTGTCTGATGTTCAAGTGCTTAAGGCTAGTGAAGTTGAAGATGGCGACTTTACTGTTAATGAAGACGATTTTGTCGAAGGCGACGATAATTACTACATTATCTTTACTTCAGGTACAACTGGTAAGCCTAAGGGTGTACAAATTAGTCATGACAATTTGCTTAGTTTCGTAAACTGGGAATTATCAGACTTCAATTTGCCAGAAAATCCAAGCTTCTTGGCACAAGCACCATATTCTTTCGACTTGTCAGTTATGAGTCTTTACCCAGCACTTGTTTCTGCTGGTAAGTTAGTGGTACTTCCACATGATGTTACTCAAAACTTTGGTCAATTATTCCAGACTTTGCCAAAGATGCAATTCAACGTATGGGTATCTACACCATCATTTGCACAAATGTGCTTCTTAGATAAGACTTTTGATAGTGAACATCACCCAGATTTGACTCACTTCTTATTCTGTGGAGAAGAATTACCACACAGTGAAGCAGACATGCTTAAGAAGAAATTCCCTACTAGTCATATTTTCAATACTTACGGCCCAACTGAAACTACAGTTGCTGTTACTCAAGTCGAAATTACTGACGAAGTACTTGAAAAGTATGACCGTTTGCCAATTGGTAAAGTTAAGGAAGATACTAAGATTACAATTGATACTTCAAAGGGTGATAAACCTGGCGAAGGTGAAATTATCATTAACGGTCCTAGCGTTTCTAAGGGTTACATGAATAACCCAGAAAAAACGGAAGCTGCTTTCTTCCATAAAGATGGCGAAAAGTATGCTAGCTACCGCAGTGGGGATGCCGGATTCTTTGATGGCGATATGCTATTTTATCGCGGTAGAATTGACTTCCAAATTAAGTTCAATGGTTACAGAATCGAACTTGAAGAAATCAACTTCTACTTAACTAAGAATAAATACGTTCGTTATGGCGTTGCGGCACCTAAATACAATAAGGACCACACTGTTAAGCAAATCGTTGCAGAAATCGAATTAAAGGAAGGCGTAGCGCGTCAGCACTCAGAAGCTGCTTTAACTAAGGAAATTCGTGAAGATTTAGCTAAGAACGTTATGCCTTACATGATTCCACAACGTTTTGTTTACCAAGATAAATTGCCAATTTCTCAAAATGGCAAGGTAGATATCAAAGCGGTTATTAAGGAGGTTAATAAGTAGTGAATTTTAATTTCATTAACTTACAACCTTATTCAAATCCGCAATATTTCATTTATTTGATGATTGCTTTAATCCCAATCATTTTGGGGTTATACTTCGGTCATCGTTTCAAGACATATGAAGCAATTTTCTCAATTGTTTTCTTATTCTTGATTTTTGATGGTAGTCACTGGCAACAAGGGGTTAACTTATTAATCTGGCTGGTTTATGAGTTTATTTTGACCTTTGCTTATCAGTATTATCGTCATCACGGTAAAAATAAGACTTGGGTATTTAGCTTAGCAGTAATTCTGGCAATTATTCCATTAGCTGCAGTTAAATATTTAACTGCTTTTCCTGATAATTCCATCGGCTTTGTAATTGGGTTCTTAGGTATTTCATATGTAACCTTTAAGACCGTTCAAGTTATTATGGAAATGCGTGATGGTGCGATTAAGAAGGTAGATCCTGTAACTTATGCAAGATTCTTGCTCTTCTTCCCAACCATTTCATCAGGTCCTATTGATCGTTACCGTAGATTTAAGAAGGATTATGAAAAGGTTCCTACAAGGGATGCATATATTACTGATTTGCAATATGCAGTAAGATATTTATTCCAAGGCTTTTTATATAAGTTTGTTATTGGTTGGTTCTTTGGTACTTATT
>ERZ1090865.364-NODE-364-length-27249-cov-13.566338_pt1 | contig 27249 bp, 42 predicted proteins | sample MGYA00478478_ERZ1090865 | MGnify/ENA primary metagenome ERZ1090865 (study PRJEB33644, sample SAMEA5815715) | chicken gut metagenome | biome: Chicken; feature: Gastrointestinal Tract; material: Caecum | place: Ireland | collected 2019-01-01 | study: A study of the... | reverse complement strand
GGGGCGCACGAAGGCCGCGCGCAGTGCGCGAAACAGGCCGTAGTAAGCCCAATGAAGCAGGGAGTGCCACAAGCGAGCTTGCGAGCGCAGTGGAACGACCATGCCGAATTGTGGAACAGCGCGAAGCGCTCCGCAGACGCGGAACACCGCGCAAGCGAAGCGTAGAGCGGTGCGAAGACGCAGAACGACCATGCTGAATTGAGGGTCGGTGCGAAATCGGAGGCCGCGAAGCGGCTGGAGCCCCGAGGACACGGAGCGAAGCGAAGTCCGCAGGGGCGGAACACCGCGCAAGCGAAGCGTAGAGCGGTGCGAAGAGAAGAAAGGGAGGATAAAACATGGCAGCAATTGGGCTGAAATACATGGCGTGGGCGCCGATGGCATCGGAGCCCGACGACGCCGCGCCGGCCTATGGCACGGGCATTGTGCTGGGACGCGCGGTGAGCACCAATCTGACGATCACCAATGCCGAGGGCGAACTGTATGCCGACGATATGTTAGCCGAATACGTAAGCGAGTTTGCCAGCGGCGAGCTGGCGGCAGAGGTGGACAACATCGCGGTAGAAAATCAGGCGAAACTGTATGGCGCGACCTATGCGGACGGCGAAATGCAGATGGGCGGCCAGGACACCGCGCCCTATGGCGGCGTGGGCGGATACCAGGTGGTGATGGTGCGCGGCGTGCGCAAATACCGCACGTGGTTCTTCGCCAAAGCCAAGGCATCCATTCCGGACTGGACCGGTACGACGCGCGGCAGCAGCATTTCCTTCGCCACGCAGCCGATTTCCATGCGCGTGATGGCGCCGGCGGCGGGGCCATGGTATCGCGTGAAAGAGTTCACGGATGAAAGCGCGGCCAAAGCGTATATCGACCAGTTGCTCAATGTGGCAACGTGGTACAGCGTGAACATCCAGGTGCAAGGGGCCAGCGGCACCGACGCGGTGACGCCGGTGGGCGTGGTGGCCGTGGCCGCGGGCGAGGATCTCGCGCTGACCATTACGGGCACGCCAACGGCGCTATATGACAACGGTACGGACAATGTGAGCAGCGCGAGCGGCGGAACCTACACGATCAGCGAGATCGCGGCGGATCACGCGGTGGCGGTGATCTTCTAGGCGGGCTATGGGCGAGATACTATGGGTTCGCGATACGGCTCCGGAAACGGAGCCCGTATCGCTGGACGATGCAAAGTTGCACCTGCGCATGGTTCCGGATGACGACAGCGAGGATGTGGCCATTGTAGAGCCGCTGATCGTGGCGGCGCGTGAATACGTAGAAGGCGTAACCGGGCGCACGATTGCCAACAGGCAAATTACAGCCTGCGCCGCGCTTTCTGCAGGCGAAACGCTGCGACTGCCGCGGCCGCCAGTGGTAGAACTGGTCGGGGCGAGGTACATGCGCGAGGATGGCGCGTGGGCGGATTTGCCAGATGGGATGTATACCGTCGACGCGATGGCCGGCACGCTGACGCTATTGCGCATGCCCGAGGATGCGCTTAAACAGGCTGGGATCCAGATCCAGTATGAGGCCGGCTATGCTACGCCGCCGATGGCTTTGCGGCAGGCCATGCTCTTGCTGATTGGGCATTGGTACCAGAACCGAGAGGCGGTACAGGTGGGCAGCTATGCCAGCGTGGAAGTGGCGCAGACCGTGCGCGTGCTCTGCAACCAATATCGCACATTCTGGTTTTAAGGGGGCTGGCACATGGCGAGAACCGCGCAGGCTGGCGAGATGCGCACCAGGATCCGCGTGCAACGGCTGACGGCTGGCATTGACGCGGACGGATATCCCACAGAGCAGTGGACGGATGTATTTACAACGCCCGCCTGGTGCAAATGGGTGAACGCGCACGGGAGCGAAGTATACGAAAACCTGCGGCTGGATTTGCAGGAGACCGCTACGCTTACGCTGCGCCACACGGACAAGATCGACGAAAGATGCCGCGTGGTGCGCGTGGACGATGGGAGGATATACGATATTGTGAGCCTAAACCCCGTGGAGGACAGGCGGGCATTTTTAGAGATTCAAGTGAAACGCACGGTAAAGGCATAGGCAGGTGAGCAAAATGCAAACAGTGGCGCAGAGGATTATCGCGGCGCTTGGGCCGGAAACCGGCCTGCCAGTAGCACAGGGCACATATCGCGGCGAGGCGGATACCTATTTTGTGTTCAACATGGACGCCATACCGGAGGACTTTGCCGACGATATGCCGGGGCACGAGCGGTATTTGATTATGCTGCACCTGTTCGCGCCATTTACGAAAAATCTTACCAGCATGCAAAAGCGCGTGAAGCGGGCGATTTCTGGCGCTGGATTTACCTGGCCATCCATGACCGACGCCAGCGAAACCGCCCGCTCCAGCGACGGGACGGAACAACACCTGGTATTCGAATTTGAAACCGCGGAAGGGATTGAGGGGTGATGGGAACATGGCGCGGCTAACCTGCAACATCAACGACACCATCAACGCGCTGGAAGGCATTTTCTCCATCCCGGACAGCGTGGCCAACGAAATGATGACCGCGCAGGCCAACGTGGTGGCGGAAAAGCAAAAACAGGTAGGGCGGGAAATGGGCGTTTACCGCACCGGGGAAACGCTTGATTCCATCACGGCGGAAAACAGCGCCAGACGCCTGCGCAATGGGTGGAGCATCCGCATCTATCCGCGCGGGCTGCGCAAAAAGACCCATACCGCCAAGGGCGACAGCGCGCAGGCAACCCAAAGGCGCTATGCAAAAAAGAAGGGGCAAACTTACAATGTACGCAATGCAGAGGTTGCGTTCATTAATGAATACGGAAAAAAATCGCAGCGCGCGCGGCCCTTTATACGGGTGGCCAACGAGCGCTGCGCAGTTGAAACGACGGAAGCGGCCATGAAGGTATACGACGATTGGCTGAAGAGCCGGGGATTTTAACGCGCAATGACAGCTTGTCAAAAAAGTCTTTTTGACAAGCTGGTGGACGGGGGAGTAAACTATCCACAATTTGGGATTGATCCGGATGCGTACGAAGGCAACCCCTCAGTCGGCTAGCGCCGACAGCGTCCTCAATTCAGCATGGTCGTTCCGCTGCGCTCACAAGTTCGCTTGCGGTACTCCCTGCTTCATTGGGCTTACTTCGCGCTGCTCCGCCCACAGGGCGCGCGCTTCGTGCGCCCCCTTGCACAGGGGAGCCTTTGGGCGATACTCCGCCGCGCGTGTTCATTGCAACAGATTGATCAAGGCCTGTTGCAAAACCGAAGAGAAATTGATGTGGCGCTTTTCCGCCTCATCGTTGAGCCATTGCGGAATGGTCAGCGTTTTTTTGACTGCGCGATTGTTTATGCGCTTGCGGTAAGCGGCGGTATCCGCCTTAACCAGCGTAACAATCTCTCCAGCAGCGCAAGGGATCGCGCTGGAAGGCTGAGGAATGCTTTCGCCGGTGTCTTCCATGTGCATGAGCACAAGGGAAAGCGCGTCTTCCGCCATTACCAGCGCGTCAACCAGACTATCGCCGCAGGTGTAGCAGGAGGGAAGATCGGGGAAAGCGACGTTGTAGCCATCACCTTCCGGTGTGAGCAGCGCGGGAAAAACATACTGTGCCATATTCAAACCTCCTTATTGATTGGGAAGGGGCCGAAGGAGGCAGGGACTATTTCAGCCCTGCATCCTTCATGATTTTCTCCGCTGTACCACTGGCGATTTCTTTCGCATCGTGGCGCGAAATCGGGATTGTTTTGCCAGTGGCTGGGCTGTACCAAAGCTCGTGGTTTCCGCCTTCCACTTTTTTGTAACATCCCGCTTTGCGAAGAAGCCGCTTTAGCTCGCTTGTTTTCATTTTCCCCCTCCCTTCGATAATATTATAACACGTATTATACGTGTTGTCAAGAGAGTTATTTGTTAAAATACGTATTATACGTATAGATTGGAGCCAAAAATGAAGCTGGACAGATACCATTATTTGTTCAATGCCGCCGCCTACTTTGCCGCGGCGGAAAAGTACCCGGAAAATGGGATTGTTGCCGCGATTGCGGGACAGGGGCCGGAATCGTTTGACGCGCTGTGCTGGGCGCTGGCGGAGCTGGCGCAGCAGGGCGAATTGGCGCGCAGGGATATGGGCTATGACAGCGGCGAAATGCTGACTGTGGAGCGCGTGCGACGGCAGCTAATGCCAGCGCAATTGCCCGAGGCACGGGAAATCGTGTTGCGCACGATTGCCAAAGGCCTGAAAAACGGCGAAGGAAACGACAGTGACGAAGTGGATGAAGTGCTGGCGGAGCTGGCAGAGCAAAAAAAAACGGACGCAACCACATGACGGAGGCGGAGTATCTATCCGTGGCGCTATCGCTGGGCATGGGCCGCCGCGAAGCGCTGCTATCGCCGGTGGGCCTTGTGATGGAAGTCGCCCAGTTGCGCGCAGACGCAAACAAAAAAGCGCTGGAAGGGGTGAGGACGCATGGCAGAGCGCACGATTAGCACCCGCTTGATCATCAGCGGCGAGCAGGAATACCGAAGCGCCATTAAGGGGATCAACCGGGATCTAAAAGAGCTGGATAGCCAAATCAAACTGGTGGACAGCGAATACCAGGGCCAGCAGAACACGCTCGCCGCGCTCCAGGCCAGGCACGATGCGCTGAGTAGTGCCATCGAAAAGCAGGCGCAAAAGCTCAAGACCGAGCGCGACGCCCAGAAACAGGCGCGCGATCTGATGTGGGAATACGCGGAAGCGGCGGAAAAGACGCGCGGGGAATTGAACCAGCTCGTGAGAGATACCGATGACATTACGGCTGAAACAAAGGAATATCAACAGAAGGTATCGGAGCTATCGGCTAAGTTAAAAGACTATGAGGACGCCACCCGCAAATCCGCGAACGCTGCCCAGGAGCATGCGACAAAGGCCAATCAGGCAGAGGCACAGTTAAATGAACTGAATCGTGAGTTATCCCAAAATGATAAGTACCTCGACGAAGCCCGCAGCAGCGCCGACCAATGCGCAAAATCCATCGACGCATACGGCAAAGAGGCCAAGGACGCGGCGGAGGACACGGACAAGCTGGACAAATCGTCGCGCGGCTGGGTAGAGACCATGAAGGGCGTGCTCTCCGCCGACATGATCAAAAACGGCCTGCAACATATCTGGGAAGGCCTGAAAGCGTGCGTGGATGCCTCCGTGGAGTTTGAGAGCGCCATGGCGGGCGTGCAGAAAACCACGGGCATGAGCGATACCGAAGTCGCCGCCATGGGCGATGCCATCCAGGAGATGAGTACGCGCATCCCCCTGGCGGCGACAGAGATCGCCGCCTTGGTGGAAGCGGGCGGGCAATTGGGCATAGCCCAAGAGGATTTGCTGGGCTTTGCCGAAGTGATGGCCAACATGGCCGTAGCCACCGACATGACCAGCGAAGAGGCCGCAACCGCGCTGGCGCAGCTAGCCAACATCATGGGCACGGCGGCGAGCGACTACGAGCGCATGGGCAGCACCATCGTGGCGCTGGGCAACGCAGGCGCTAGCACGGAGAGCCAAATTGTGGAGATGGCGCAAAGGCTGGCGGGAGCGGGCGCAACCGTGGGCATGACAGAGAGCGAAGTGCTGGCATTGGCGAGCACGCTTGCAAGCCTGGGCATCAACGCCGAGGCGGGCGGCGGAAGCGTGAGCCGCCTGCTCAACAAGCTGGAAACGCTGGTGAGTACGGGCTCTCCAAAGCTGGAGGATTTCGCTTCCGTGGCTGGGATGAGCGCGGAGGAATTCGCGAGCGCCTGGAACGAGGACGCCATGGGTACGCTAGCGCTATTCGTGGAAGGCCTGAGCGGCGTGGAAGAAAGCGGCGGCAGCGCCATTGCGGTGCTAAACGAACTGGGTATTACGGAAACGCAGATGACCGACGCGCTCTTGCGCATGGCCAATGGCGGGACTATGTTAAGCGACAGCCTGGAGATGGCCAACGAGGCGTGGCGCGAGAACAGCGCGCTGGCGGAGGAGGCGGCGACGCGGTATTCCACGACAGAAAGCCAGATGACGCTGTTCAACAACAGCGTTACCAACTTTAAAACCGCTGTGGGCGACGCGCTATCGCCATTGCTGAACAACCTGATGGAGGCGGGCAGCGCGGCGCTGGAATGGGCCACAAACGTGATCAGCGGCAGCAACACGCTGACCGACAAGATCAACGCCATCGATACGGACTATGAAGCCGAGGCGGACGCGCTAGCAACCACGGCGGCGCAGGCAAGCGCGCTGGTGGACATGCTCGAAGAGATCGAATCCACGAGCGGAGGCGCGGCAGAGGGCGGCGACGAGTGGAACGCGGTGCTGGCCAAGCTGTGCGAAACCGTGCCCGAGCTCAGCGGGCTGATCAACCAGCAGACGGGCGAAATCGAGGGCGGAACCGAGGCGCTGCGCGACCAGATTGCGGCATGGGAAGAAAACGCGCTGGAGCAGGCCAAGGCGGCCGCGCTGCAGGAGAAATATAACGCATACGTATCCGCGCAGGAAGAGCTGTTCGAGAAGCAAGTCGAACTGGAAATGGAGCTGGCCAAGTATGAAGAAGATCGAGCCAATGCGGCGGACAGCTTCCAAAATGCCAACATTTGGGGGCGGATGTTTGGCACCGAAGAAACGCGCGAGATGGCGGAAAGCAATGCGCGCGTGGCAGAACTGCGTGGCGAGATTGCGGAACTGGAAGAGCAGCTGGAAACCAATAGAGAGGTATACAACGCATACAGCGAAGCGCTGGGCGAAGTGGCGGACACGAGCCAGAGTGCTGCTGAAGCGAGCAACGAAATGACGACTGCGCAGCAGGCGCAGGCGGAAGCATACAACGCATTGATCAGCGATATGGACGCGCTGATCGCGGCGCAAGAAGAGGCCAAAGCCGCCGCCATGGAGCAGGTGGAAAGCGTGGTGGGCGGATTTGGCGAAATGGAAGAGGTGGCCGCGCAGAGCATCGAAGATACCATTGCGGCGCTGCAAAGCCAAATCGACTACATGGACACATACGCAGCTGCGCTGGAACTGGTGATGGAGCGCGGCGTGGATATGGGTATCGTGGCGCAGTTGGCCGACGGTACGCAGGAAAGCCTATCCATCCTGCTGGGGCTGGTGGAGGCGAGCGACGAGCAAATCGCGAATTTTGTAGCGACGTTCGACGAAACGCAGAAAGCCAAAGATACGCTTGCCACCAATATGGCGGACGCAAAAACCGATTTCGATACGGAGGCGGACGCCATCGCCGCGCGCACCGTGGAACTGGTGAATGAAATGAACCAAACCTCGCAGGCCTATGATAACGGTGCGGCCACAATAGGCGGATATATCGACGGCTTGAACAGCCGCCTGAGCGAGCTGGATATTGTTTCGGGAAAAATCCAAAGCCTGATGGCTGGCGGGGACAGCGACAGCAACAGCAGCAGTAGCAGCGGCGGCAGAACGGGCGGCAGGGGATTTTATGCCACGGCGCACGCAGCGGGCCTGGCCTATGTGCCAAGCGACGGCTACCTCGCCGAACTGCACGAGGGCGAGATGGTACTTACGCGGCTGCAGGCAGAGGCATACCGCGCAGAACGGCTTGCTGGCGTGCGAGCCCAGCGGGCGGCGAGCCAAACCGTTACAAACAATGCCCGGTTTGGCGATATCATCATCCAGATGGGCGGCCAGAGTGGCGCGGACGGGCGCAAGATTGCCGCCGAGCTGCGGCGGGAACTGCGTTTGAGAGGGGTGTATGCGGGATGATGCGGCACAGTTTTTCCTTCAACGGGGTGGATATGCGCGCAGCGTTTGGCATTGTGGTGGAGCGGTTTTCGGATGTGCTCACGCCCGCCCTGCGCCCGAGGAAAATTTCGATCCCGTACCGCGATGGATCGTATGATTTTGGCGCGCAGTACTACGACGAGCGCGTGATCACCATCGACTGCGCGACAGCGTCCCTTGCTTCCCGCGCGGCGGCGCGCGCGCTTTCGCTGGCGCTGGCGGGCAAGGGCGAATTGCGGCGATGGGACGAGCCGGACAAATACTATATCGGCCGGATCTATGATCCGGCGGACATCGAGCGCATGGCGCAGGGAGCTATGCGGTTTTCGCTATCGTTTGTGTGCGAGCCATTTGCCTATGGCGCGCAAAAAACGCTAACGTTTGCCGGGAGCACGGATGTGGAGTATGCCGGAAGCGCGCGCACGCCAGTGCGGATGGTGGTCCGCAACGACAACGATTTTGCCATTACAGGGGTAGTTATTACGGCGACAGAAAGGGCGGAATAAAATGAGCGCAATGACGAATGGCTTTGAGACGACGATTTTGAACACGTTCCGGGGCACAGCGGCGACCGCGCCGCAAAATGTGTATCTGGCGCTGTTTTTGTCCAGCCCGACCGAAAGCGGCACGGCGGGCATGGAAGTGAGCTACAGCGGCTATGTGCGGCAAAAAATCACGTTTTCCGCGCCCGCAGCCAGCGGCACAGACGTTAGCATTCAAAACAACGCGCTGATCACCTTTCCCACGCCGCCCGGCGCGAGCGGCACCGCAACCTATGGCGCGATTATGGACGATATTTCCGGCGGGGACGTGCTGGTGTATTGCCAGCTAAACAGCCCCATCGCACTCACGAGCGAGGTGAGCCCGCGCCTGGACGAGGGCGACGTGAAGCTAGTGATTTCCGCAGGGAATTTCACGGCGAATTTCAAAAATAAGATTCTGAATTATCTAAGGGGCACGAACATCGCGGGATTTGAACCGCATTTGGCGCTATACGATGGCAGCCCAGAGGAGGGCGGGGCAGAGCTGAGCGGCAGCGGATACGCGCGCCTGCCGCTGATCTTCGGCGCGCCCAGCGAGCAGGTGAGCGGCCAGATGGAGATCCGCAACACCAATGCTGCGCAGAGCAACGCCGCCATCGCCTGGGGTACTTGGGCCTATGGCGCGGTTATGGATGCGGAAACCAGCGGCAATTGCGTGGCATATAAGGCCAATGCCGGGCAATATGTGATGGATTCGGGCGCGAAAGCTTATATCGATGCGAACAGCATCAGCATGGCGGTGAATTAATGTTGCCAAAGGACTTGCACATCGAGGTTTGCTTGTGCTATAATCGTGTTGTGCAATAGATGGAAACTGCATGGCGGACTCGCTCCCTTGCTTACAAAAGCAACGGAAGGGAGTGAGGCGTATGGACGATTATCAGATCCTGATGATCCTGCTTACGATTGCCGGACTCCTGTTGGCCGCATACAAAGCGGGCAAAGACGATAGATAAGGCAAAACCGCCATACAGCTAGCCCTGTACGGCGGTTTTGTGCCCTGGATTTGGGAGCAAGCCCCATGCAGTGCCCATCCGTCTATTGCAATTATAGCACGGCGCGCGGCGAAAGTCAAGCGCCGTGTTTTCATTTGAAAGGGCAGCTCATCATAACAATTTACTTTACTTTCCGCTTCGCCTGTGATATGCTAAGCGCGTAGCAGATAGGGTTGGCTCAAGTGGCGGTTTCGGCCTCGCCGGATTACCAAAGAAGGCGAGGTGATGAACATGACGGATTTTCAGATCGTTTCTGTAATCATCATGATCGTCTCGCTGGTGCTTACGGCCTATGCGGCCGGAAGAAACGACGGGAAGAAATAAAAGCGAAACCGCCGGCTAGCTTCGACCCTACCGGCGGTTTCTGACCAATTTGAGGCCGAAACCCCATGAGGTTCATTCCTCATCTGCTACGATTATAGCACGGCGCGCGGCGAAAGTCAAGCGCCGTGTTTTTGTTTTTGGAAGGGGGGGATTGCATGGCGCTGGGAACGTACAACCGCACGCCGGCCAACCGGCAAAGCGGAGCGCAGCGCATGTACACAGAAAGCTATGCGCTAAATGCCGCGATGCTCGCTACAATGGGCGCGGGCGCGGCGTACAAAGCGAATTTCCGACTGGGCGGGGCGCTGAGCGCCGCGGTGCTTTTGCATTACGGCTATGATGCGGACTACGCACTGGCGGGCGAGCTGGCCGCCGAAGAGGTGGCCATAACCGCGCATGTACGCGGCGCTTATGCGCTTAAGGGCAATCTATCCATGCGTGCGGTTCCGGCGTTAGTGTGGGGTGGATCCTTTGGCCTGCTACTTACGGCGCGCCTGGAGGTGGCGATGCACATTGCGCCGGCCTATCCTGTTCTGTATGGCGCGGTGGAAGCCGCAGCTCACATAGATGGCGCTCGAGAAACCGCCATGCGTTTCCCGGAGATAGTTCTCCCGCCCGGCGGCGTGCTGGTGATCGATAGCGATGCGTTTACGGCGGAGCTCAATGGAGAAAACGTAATCGATCAATATACAGGCGATTGGCCGGAGATCACGCGGTTGCTCACGCGCCTGCGCGTGGAGGGCGGCACGAGCGGCACGTTAAATGTAACTGTGCTGTATACAGAGAGGTATTTGTGATGCGATTGATAGAAGTGTTTGACCGGCAGCGCAAGCGCGTGGCTGTTGTGCAAAACGCGTTCGACGTGCGCGAAAAGCACATGCTCAATGGCGTGAGCGAGCTAACCTTTTCCCTGCCCGCTGGGGACGAAAAGGCAGAATATTTGCAACCGCGGCGGTATGTACGCTACGACGGCGGGGAAATGTACCGGATTTTGGAAATGCAGGTGGACGACGATGGCGCGCCGGTGATCAGCGTGACCTGCGAGCACGCGATTGCCAGCCTGGCCGACCGCGTGCTCTATAAGGATCATGTGCGAAGCGGATTTTCCACGCGGGAAAACATCGAATACATCCTGAGCTTCCAGGAGGAGTGGGTGCTGGGCGAGTGCGATTTCGATTTTTCCTATGATTACGGCTGGACTAGCGAAAATTTACTGGCGGCGCTATTTTCCATTGCCACGCCATTTGTGGCGCAGCACCGGTGGATCTTCGATACGAGCGGGACAACATGGAAAATCAACCTGAAAACCATCGACGGCGCAACGGGCTACGCGGTATTCGCGGGGCTGAATTTTTTGCGCAGCCGGAAGAGCGTGCTCTCCGGCGAGGTGGTTACGCGGCTGTACTTGCAAGGATTTGGCGAGGGCATAAACCAGCTGGATGTGAGTGCCATCAATGGAGGCCTCCCCTATCTCCAGGCGAGCGACGAGCAAATCGAAAAATATGGCCTGATTGAGCGCGTATATACAGACAGAAAGCAAAAAGAGCCTGCGTCCCTGCTTGCAATTGGGAAATCGCTACTGGCCCAGGGCCAGGAGCCGCGCGAGGAATACGAAATCGAGGCCGCGGACCTGCGCGAGCTGGGCGTGGCCGGCGTGTACCGCGCGCAGGTGGGCGAAACCATACTTTTCGCGCCGGATCAATACCGCACGATCATCACCGAAATCGAGTGGAACCACGATGTGGCCGGGGACATGCGGCTGACCATCGCCAACACGCCCGAGGATCTGGCCGACGAGCTGGCGGATCTAGCCGACCGGCAGCGAATCGAGCAAACTTATGCCCAGGGCGCAACGCAGATTTGGGGCAGTGTGATGGCCGACAACGCGGACGAAAGCCATCCGCTGAAATATCCGCTGTGGATCCCCAATGGGCTGACGATCATGAACTATGTGCAGTTGCGCATCGAACTGGAACGCTTCCGCGGCTATACCAGGGGAGTGGCCAGCGGCGGCGGCAGCGCGACCACGACCGCAAGTGGCGGCGGATCCACGAGTAGCGCCAGCGGCGGCGCGACATACACCAGCACCAGCGGCGGCGCAACCACGGTTTCCACACCGCGAACCACCTGGACGGCAGAGGCGCAATATACCGGAACGGGACGCTCGCCGACAGGCTCCGGTGTGGATAACATTACGGACGCGGCTACGGTGCTAAGCGTTGGCAGTAACCATAGCCATGTGTACGAACACCGGCACAGCTATTTTCCCAGCATCACAATCCCACCGATGGAGATCGACATACCGCCCCACCGGCACAGCGTGAGTGTGGGGAATCATACACATACAGTTCCAGCGCATTCGCACGGCATGACCATTCCCAGTCATACGCACGAAACGGAATATGGCATTTATCAGGCCAGCGAGCAGCCTACGAGCGCAACCGTGCGCATCAACGGTCAGGATGCTTTTTCCATGGGCACCGAATGGGAGGGCGATATTTCGCAGTATCTAATAAACAGCGATGGCAAGTTTCCACGCGGGCGGTTTGTGAACATCGAAGTGCGGCCCAATACGATTGCGCGCATTACGGTGGCTGCCGCGCCGCAAGGGTTTATTGAGAGCAAGGGAGGGGGCAGGTACTGATGGCTGTAAGCCTAACAACCATGTATGCGCCGCAAAACAATGGGCCGCACACTGCGCTGGCGGAAGCGATCAATGCGGCGCAGACGGACATCACCGTAGCGGATGCAAGCATATTGCCTACCGCGCCCAACGTGCTGACCATCGGCACGGGCGAGGACGCGGAGCTGGTGCTGATGAGCGCCAAAACCGGCAATATCCTCACCGTAACGCGTGGGTATAACGGCACGGTGGCGAAGAGCTGGGAGGCGGACGAGTGGGTGTATCGCGCGATCACCGCGCAGGATGTGAGCGCGCTGCAAAGCAATGTGGATGCGCTCAACGCTGGTAAGGTGGACGCGGAAAATGGCAAGGGATTGAGTTCCAACGATTACACTACGACCGAAAAGCAAAAACTAGCGGGCATCGCCGCCGGGGCGAACAACTACGTACACCCTTCCACCCATCCGGCCAGCATGATTACTGGCTTGGCAAATGTGGCCACGAGCGGGAATTACAAGGATTTGGATGGGAAACCTGCGATTCCAACCGTGGATAATACCATCACCGAAGGCGGCACGAACCCCGTGACGGGCGGCGCGATTTACACGGAGCTGGCGGGCAAGGCCAATGCGTCGCATACGCAGTCTGCTGGCACCATTACCGCTGGCACGCTCGGCGGACAGGTAAAGGCCAACGCCACGGCGGTAGCGGCGCTGGATGTTGCCCAGGTGCGCAGCATCCGCGCGGGCACGGCGGATTTAACGCCCGGCGAAAGCGCATTGACAACCGGAGAGGTGTATCTGGTATATGAGTAACGGAGTGTATGTTGGCGCGGGCGAAACCGCCCGCAAAATAGCAGGTATTTATGTGGGCGTGGACGGCGTGGCCCGCAAGGTGACTAAGGGGTATATTGGCGTGGGCGGCCTTGCGCGGCAGTTTTACAGCGCGGCGCAGCCGTTTGCTTACAGCTATACTGGCGCGTATACCGAAAGCGAGATAACCGTCGATGGCGTGGCGTACACCATGCTTACCATAACCGGCAGTGGCACGCTGACCGCAAATCGTGCCATCGACGCAGATGTGTGGTTGTGCGGCGGAGGCGGCAATGGTGCGAGCGGTAATGGATGGCCTGCGTCTTTCCCAAATGTGAGCGGCGGCGGTGGCGGCGGCGGCGGCTATATCGCCAGCGCAAACGTGCAACTATCTAGCGATATCACTTGTGTTATCGGCGCGGCGGCTGGCGCAACTTCGCTGGGCAGCACCGTGGCCAGCGCTGGCGGCAGTGCTTCCAACCAAAACGGCGGAAGCGGTGCATCTGGCGGCGGCGGAACGTACAACCGAGAGGGTTCGGGCGCGGGTGGAAGCGGAGACGGAAGCAATACCGTTCCTGCGGGATTTGGAGTTTCTGACCCTCATTGCGCTGGCGGCGGCGCAGGCGGCTTTTTTGCGAATGGCAACTACTGCAACGGAGGTGCAGGTGGCAGCAACGGGGGCAATGGCGGCAATCCCAAACGCGTTTCGGCTAGCCCTACTTCTGGCGGCGCTGGCGGAACAAAAGGCGGCGGCGCTGGTGGAAGCGCGATATTTAACAATATCCCTGCAAATGCCGGACATAACGCTACATTTTATGGCGGCGGTGGCGGCGGCGGCGGACAGGCAGGAGACCAATCTAGCACCGGCTCCGGCGCTAGGGGCAGCGGCTATCAGGGCGTGATATACATTCGATGGAAGAAGGAGGACGCAGCATGAACGCAAAATATGCGGTAATCAAAAACAATTTTGTAGAAAATCTCATCGTCTGCGCGCCGGAACAGGTGGCGGAGATGGAAGCGGCGCTAAATGCCACGCTGATGGAGGCTGCGCCTCTGGGCATGGAGATTGGCGATTTCTACAATGGAACGGCGTGGACGCGCAACGTGGACGGGGTGCAGACGCCATTGCCCATCGGGGATAACCCGTATGTGGCGGAAGCGCTGGCAATTTTGGAGGGTGAAAACGGTGTGGATGAGTAAAGAGCAAAAGGCGCGGCTTACGGCATACCGCGCGGCCATGGACGCGGCAGTGGAAAACGCACGGGAAGACGCGGCGGCGCTCAATAAGGTAGCGGTGATGGCGCGGCCATGGGCGCCGGGGGCATACGCGGTGGGCGATGTGCGCGTATATGGCGGCGTGCCCTACCGCTGTGTGCAGGCGCACGATAGCAGCGCAAACCCCGGCTGGACACCGGATGCAACTCCCGCCCTGTGGATGCAGTACCACGGCACCACTCCCGAAACCGCGCGGCCATGGGTAGCGCCTGCTGGCGCGCACGACATATACCGCGCGGGCGAATACATGATTTGGACGGACGGGCAGATGTACAAGTGTTTGCAGAACACGAACTTCTCCCCCGCTGAATATGCGCAGGCATGGGAAGCAGTGTAAGGAGGGAATCCTATGGAACTTTGGCAAACGATGGGCGAGCAGGCGGCGCAGCTGATGCAAAGCCGTGCGGGGCGCAACGGCTACACGCAGGGCAGCAAACGAAAGTATTTCTGGGGCTACCCGGATAACGAGGTGGGCAACACGAGCCAGGCGGGCTATTCGGATTGCTCCAGTGCCGCGCGCTCGGCGATTCTGGCCGCGGCGGGCATCGACATCGGCAGCAACACCAACGCGCAAATCAAGAACCGGGCAAAGGGCAAGATCGTCCATGAGACGGAGGGGTACTATCCCGATGAAAGCCAGCTGTTGCCCGGAGACTGCCTGTATTTCAAGGGCAACACGGGGCACGCGCTGGACGTGGGCCACGTGGAAATGTACATCGGCAATGGGCGGATCTGCGGGCACGGCAGCGGCACGGGCCCGAAAATCAAGGACATGCGCGAATACTGCCAGAGCCGGGCAGACAGCCGCAGGCGGTATTTCATGGCCATCCGCTGGGTGGCGGAGGGAGAGGGGCCAAACAGCGGCGCAGGCGGCGCGCTGGGCGAGCGGTTGCTCAAGAAGGGCTGCGCGGGTGCGGACGTGAAGGAGCTACAAACGCAGCTTCTATCCCTGGGCTACGCTCTGCCGGATTGCGGGGCGGACGGGGAATTCGGCGCGGAGACGCAGCGTGCGGTGCAGGCGTTCCAGCGCGACCACGCGCTTTTGCCCGACGGCGAATATGGCGATCTGACGCACACCGCGCTGATGGCCGCGCTCTCGGAGATGGAGGGCGAGACCGGAGACGAGGAGGGAGAAGAGCCGCCGGAGGACAGCACACCCATGGTCCTGATCACGGGCGGCAGCGTCAACGCGCGCAAAGGCCCGACCACGGGATACGGCATCCTCACCGTCGTACATAAGGGCGATCGGTATTCGCACATCGCCACGGCGCGAAACGGCTGGCACTGCATCGCCATCGGCGACGGCACCGCCTGGGTGAGCGGCAAATACGCACGGATGGAGGGATAGCCAATGGATTTGCCAGAAATCACGCGCAACATTGTAGAGCTGCGCGAGTTTGAAGCCGGCACGCGCGAACAGATCCGCACGATCTTCAACCGGCTGGACAAGCAGGACGCCATCATCGATTCCCTGCGCGCGCTCACGGCGAACGTGGGCGCGCTGGCCGAAGGGCAGGAGCGCATCGAAAAAAACGTGAAAGCCGTGCGCGCGGACGTGGATGAAATCAAGGCACAGCCCATGGCAAACTACAACAAGCTGCGGCTGACGGTGATTACCGCCCTGGCGAGCGGCATTGTGGGCTATGTGCTCAAATTCCTGGTGGACAAACTGTAAGGAGGGAATGCTATGATCGATTTGACGCCCATCTTCGAGGCGATCCTCGCGCTGTTGGCGGCGCTGGTGACGTACAAGCTGATCCCGTGGATCAAGGCGCGCACCACGGCGGAGCAGCAATCGCTGCTCGCGGCTACGGTCAAGACGCTGGTGTACGCGGCGGAGCAGCTTTACGGCGCGGGCAAGGGCGCGGAAAAGCTCGATTACGTGATCAAGGAGCTGGAAGCGCGCGGCTTCACCGCCGACCGCGCCGCCATCGAGGCCGCCGTGGCCGAGCAACTGAATTCGACAAACGGCGGCGCGGCGGCCAAGAAAGCATAAATTGCATCACGAAACGCGCTACCGCTAAAAGAAAACTGTAAACGCAAATGCGGACAATATTGCCGCAGGGAACGAATCGGCTCCACCATTGGCGGAATTGTCCGCCCTCTTTGGGCTGACGTTCAGCTGGATCACGATGCGATCGTCGTATGCGATGACGCGGCGGATTAGCTGGGCGGCAGCCCATTTCTTTTCGCTATCCGTGCCGGATTCCAATGCGGCACGCAGCAGGCGTACCCGTTCGAGGATTTCATCCGTATCAATTTTGGCAGGCGCTGGCGCTTCTGCCAATTCAATTTGCGCAAGCAAATCGGCCCGCTTATCTTCCAGGGCGAGCATTTCCTGCGCCAGCGTAGATGGCGCTGCGGCCCCAGCCGTGGAAATAAATTCCACCATAGAGGCCAGTTTGGCGTTGATGGATTCTACTTCGGCCTTTAATCCGGGTAGTTCCGAAGAGCAGTCGGCGCGATCCGCCTGTGCGTATTCGTCCGCGATAGCCGCTGCACGCAGAAGCATGGTTTCGTCATCGGATATCTGCAAAATGTAATCCCTTACGGCGGCATCGATTTTTTCAACGCGGATCCGCTTTACGCAGTTATCATTGCAGGCATAGGAGCGCTGCACAGTGCCATTCCGGTTTTTCCCCACGTACTTGATCCACATATGCTTTCCGCATTTGCCGCAGTACACCAATCCAGCCAGCATGTAATCCACCTTTGCGCGATGCGTTGCCCCGTGGCGCTGATTCATTTTCATCCGCTCCTTCACTTGCTTGAATGTTTCTTCGCTGATGATCGCAGGCATTCCGCCGGGGATCCGGATGATTTCATCCTCCGGTTTCTTTTGATGGTTATTGCGCTTTCCATCTCGTTGCGCAGCCGCTGCACGGTTGTATATGTACACGCCGGTATACTTTTCATTGATCAGCATATCGTGCAGGGCGGCCTTGGTAAATGGCTGTCCGGAGCGCGTGCAATAGCCATTTTCCGCCAACCGATCGATGATCGCGCCATATCCATAGCCCGTGGCATACAATGTAAACAGCATCCGGATCGCGGGCGCTTCGTTTTCCTCTATCTCATAGTGCCGGTTCGCATTCACGCGATAGCCATAGGGTGGGACGCCGCCCATGTGAATGCCGCCGCGCGCCATATCCATGGTGACAGAGCGCACGCGTTCCACCGTGGCTTCGCGTTCCGACTGGGCGAATGAGGCGAGGATGTTGAGCATCAACCGCCCCGAGGGCGTGGAAGTATCGATGTTTTCCGTGGAGCTGATCAGCGTGATTCCGTTGGCGGAAAAAATGTCCTCCACCATTATCACAGTATCGCGCAGCGAGCGCGAAAGACGATCCAGCCGCCATACTAGCACGGCGTCATGCGCATGATTCTTGCACTGTTCCAACATGCGCTGCATTTGTGGGCGATTCAGGTTTTTCCCGCTATATCCATCATCCACATACGTGGAAATATGTGTGGCGCCCTTGATTGTGGCCCATGCTTCCAGCATGCGCAGTTGCGCAGGGATGGAAAACCCCTCCCGCGCTTGCTCATCGGTGGAAACTCTGGCGTAAATTGCTACTCGCATAGATTCATCTTCCCTTGTTTGCAGAGTATACCGTTTCTGCCCACGCGCCGCAAACGACGAGGCTCCGCGCGGCATTTCCATTCGCGCGGAGCACAATTCAACTGTCCAAAGCGCTTATCTTGTGCAGTCTCCGGATCTCACTTGAAGCCGAGATTCGCCTTGCCGGTGTAGGGGGTGAAAACTACAGCGCCGTCTTCCACAATGAGATAGCCGCCGTTGCTCAAATCCAAATCGATAGATGCGGGGTATTCGCCAGCATAATTGTCATAGTATTTGTATCCGGAACCCAGGAGGTGCTCATCATGGATAATGTCCTCCCATTCCGCAGAACGGCCGCTCGCGTCAAGCTTGCTGGCATACGTGATCTCCGGGAAATAACCATCAGCGGCAGCGATGTTCCAATGCTTCGCAGGGATATCCACGCCAATTTCGTACACGCCAATGGGCACTTCGACTTCTTCCCACTCTTCCGTTTCCCACATGGCCATGGTCACTTGCTGGGATAGCTCCATGAGCTCAGCTAGCGTCATGCCGGAAAGATCGATTTCTGCATGCGCAGGTACTAGGGTGAGGGTGAGCAACAGTGCCAGGGTAAGAGCCAGTTTTTTCATGGGGATTCCTCCTTATTTTTGTCCGGCCTTGGCCGGAGGATATCGTATGCGCCCGAGGAAGGGTTATTTTTCGCAAACGGCAGGCAAATCGAAAAGCATTTCTGGATCGAGATCAATGCAATCGCTTCCATCCCGTTTGCCGCTAAAATCCCATGCCACGGTGTCATTGAGCACGGTCAGGGCACTTCGAAAGACTTCTATGTCGCGCAGCGGCTCGAACACCGTGCCGGGCTGAATGAGGGGTTTTACGTCGAACAGGCGCACGGAACCATCGTTGAAATAGGCGTACACCTGAAAGTCGTCCGTAGCCACCGCTTGCAGCACACAGGGAAAAAATATCGAAGTATCCAATTGTGTGTTCATAGGCGCCTCCTCATATCAAATATATGCACATGGGGTTAAGCTATCAATTTATCTATATACTCATCTCGTTGCTTCCACTGTATAGGGGTTGCATCACACGCTTTTATAGCCATAACAATTTCATCCTTAATTTTCTTGGTATCGTTTAATATAATAAATCCCTTGTGTTCTTCCTTACGAACCCTTTTTATATCTTCCAAAGAAAATAGTGCTGCCTGAACCGTTTGCTTGCTAGGGGTATTCAGCGTAGTAATCAAGCGTTCGGGCATACTTTTTGATGCGGGAATAATAAAATCAAAATTGTGCATCAATCCTGATTGTCCTGTTAACATGATAGATTTCGCACTGCGCACATCATGTTTATCTAAATACTCTGCAACCTCTTCAAAAAACAGCCCTCGCACCCGCGATGAAGTAGTCATGAACATATCGCTAATTCTTAATATAGCTTGAATCAAAATATGTTGTTTTGGCGCTATGTCATATACTGTAGTTTTGACGGTGATTTCCTCACCGCTTATGGTTACACCCAACGACGCGCCAATTTGCTCAATTAGCTCTTTTCGATTTTTTGATTTTATATCACACCCTTGCATAAGTAAATCATTTAATGTATATCCGTCATCTGTTAATATGCAGCCATCTTCCATTTCTTTGATATAATACTGTATACAATCGTTATTTGAATCCAAAAAAGGGGTTGTAATCTCCGTATACCCATTGATTACTTTCTGCGAGGAGTTTTCCCTTAGCCATTTAATATATGCATCAATAAACCGTTTATCGTCAGCACGCATTGACTATTCCCCCATTTCTTTCTGCTCCCTTATTTCAATGCTATCAATATTATTCACCTTGCAATACTGCAAAAATTGTATAAATGTCCTCAAACGATCTTCTGTATCGACAAATATTGCCGGAACCTCATATGCCCAGGCATTCCCATTTTTAGATCCATCAGTCCAGATATGGAAATGCGGACACGGTAACTTGGTTCCATCGGGATTTACATGCGGAGGCCCCTCTACATCCAGGCGCAGGAGAACTGTATCCTTTAAATAGCGAAGCAAAATAGAATATTTATTTGGATTAATTCTTCCTTTCCTGTTAAAAAATACGGTGAACAAATCTTTTTTTGAAAATACAGATTCCAAATTCAGGCTCATTTGTTCACCTGCCTTTGGAATGAGCACACCTTCTTTTATTTTATCTATAATTTTTTTCAGTACTTGAATTAAAGCTTGCGCTTTTTCATTATCCACAACGAATCCCCCTCCTGATTGGTGTATTATAAATTGCGCCGGTACGCAATTGCACGGCCCAAAATGCGAATGGTATCGTAATTGGGCCAAGTATAGGTTTTCGGCGGATACTTGGCTGCGTTTTGCGAGACGACTTGCACGCCATCGGGGATATGGTAAATGTGCTTGATTACCGCCTCGTCGTCCAGAAGCAGGATTCCGATTTCCCCGTCGTTCACGTCGTCCTGCTGGCGCACATAAACGATATCACCATCATGCAGGAGTGGTTCCATGCTATCCCCCGCAATGCGCAGGGCAAAATCGCAATCGTTGGCGTCGTCCTCGATGACGTATTCTTCGTGTTCCTCGTCTGCGAAAATCGGCTCGCCTGCCGCCACATTGCCTAGAATGGGGATCTTGCGCCGATGAACCGGAAGGATGTTGGACACAGCAGGGACATCACTCATAGGGACATCGTAACCCATAAGCCATGCAGGATTCACATTCAAAGCATGCGCAATCTTATAGAGATTCTTTTGCTTAGGCTCATATTCTCCAGCCAGATAATTGGATATAGATGCCTTCCCGATTCCAGTACGCTCTACCAAATCGGCCTGCTTAAATCCGTGAATGTTCATTGCCTGACGGATTCTTTGAGCTATTTCTAATCCCATAATCATCGTCCCCTTCGTTGTGATTCCATTATAGCATGCCTGTTCAGAAAATGCAACACGCAAAGAACCATTGAGAAAAATTTTTTTAGGAACCTAAACTCGGCTATTGACAATGACGCTAAATCGTGCTACACTATGTTTAGAAACAGGAACAAGAGAGGGTGATACAAGTGAGTTTTGATTATCGGCGATTACGTGGAAAAATCCGTGAATGCTTCGAAACAGAAGCGAATTTTGCGTATGCTCTCGGAATTGGCCGCACTTCATTGAGCCAACGTTTGAATAATCACCTGCAATTTACATGCGATGAAGTCCGACGCACATGCAATCTATTAAATATTTCGGTCGAAGAAATTCCTGCGTATTTTTTTGCCGAAAAAGTTTAGAAATATAAACAAAAAGGAGGCCCACTCATGAACCAAAAAGAGAATACGCCCGAACGGAACACGGGCGCGGACTGTCCGAATAAGGACACGGACAAGTTTTACGAGAGTGATCAAGAGGCATTTTTTGCGGCACAGAGCCGCATCATCAACGCGTTAGTCGAAAGTGGCGAAAAGCACAACCTTTGCATGGAGGATATCAACGCACTGGCCCGGTTTCTTGCCTACGGGCAAGAAACCGGTGACAGCGGACAGTATGCGGCTGTTGTTGATTTTCTATGGATGAGTGTTCACATTGAGATCAATCACAAGATGCTTCTCCTGGACTTGACGAGCGAATCGGAGCATGTGTGATGAAGAAAGAAGAGCTGTGGGCGATGGCTGCCAAGTACGAAGCCAAGGCCGAACGGGCCTACATGAACTTTCAGTCTACCGGCATCAGCCGGTACGACAAGGCACGCCGCGAGGCCGATGATTTGGCCAGCGCGCTGCGCATGGCGGCGGAGACCAAGGAAACCTACTCCGAGTTGGTCAGCCTGCGCGGGGCAATCGCCACGCTGACCGTCCAGGCCATGCGCGCGGAGGGCGACCCGTACAAGCTGGAGGCGCTACGCCGCGACCTGACCGCGATGGCTAAGCTTCATGGGATCTCGTGTGGGCCCATTGATACCGGATGGAAAGGTAGGTAGTAGGTAACGGATATGACTATGCAGAGCAACACCACTTACACGGACGAATATAACCGCCCCTCCAAGCTGACCGACGAGGAAATGCAATACTTCTGCGAAACCGTCACGTCAGTTTTAAGCGCCACGGGCATACTGGCGCGCATCGCGCCCCGCGATCATGAAGAAATCCCAGGCAGCGAGGAAGCATTGGGCATTTGCTGGCGCAGCGAGGACGGCGACCAATTTATTACCATAGACAATTATTTCATTCACGAACGATTCTGCATCGAACGCGGAAGCTGGCTGGCTATCGAAAATGCGACGCTTACGGACGTGATCTGTCACGAGCTTGCCCATCTACGGTATTGGCGGCACACAAAACGCCACGCTGCCCTGACCGCCCAATATATCGCCATGGTATCCGAAATGGAGGCAACGGTATGAGCACCACAACCCTAAAAAAGAGCGCGCCCGAGCGGAACACGGGCGCGGACTGCCCGGTCTGCAAGAACTACCGCTACAGCATCAATGACTTCTGCTGCAACTGCGGCAAGAGACTCAAGGATACCAGGGTGCTAATGAACCGCTATGCGCCTGATTGGAACGCGGGCGTGGACTGCGCGTTCTGCCAGAACTACCGAGATATCGGCGAGAACTTCTGCGGCATCTGTGGCAAGAAACTCACGGAGCCCACGGCGCCAATGGACTACGATTTTGGCCCTAGCTTTGGACATAACTTCGGCATAACAATCCACCATCATTCGCACAATGGGCATGTGCCAATGAGCACAGAAGAGATGCGCCAAGAGCTTATTGGAACTCCGATGGATCAGCGCGACGAAGAATGATGGAGGAGAATCAAAAATGGCTATAATTCTGATCATTGTTTCGCTGCTGCTGGTGATAAGCGCGGTTCGCCAGTTGGCTTTCTACGCATCTACCCGGGCGCTGCTCTGGTACCTGGAAACCGCGCACAGCGACAGCATTGACGCAGAAAAAATGAAGAAGCTCCAGACAATAGCGATTCGCCAGATCGTCAAGGAGATTCTTCATAGGAATTGATTGCGCTAATGTGGGGAGTTTAGCTAATGCAAACACGAACAAATTTTTGGCCGATACTTGTTAAGGTAGCTATGCCTTTTTCAATGCCGACTTCCTTAAACTCACTAGGATTGGAGGCGCATATGCGAGAGACTTCGCTATAAATGTCGCATTTAGAAAATGCTTCATAGAGTGCATCCTCCATAAACCAATGTGCATAATCCATTTTTATAAGCCCAAGGAAGGACAAAACTTCAAGGGTATTGGAAACCCTGGCATCACTCTGCACGATACCATTAACTGCTGTAACGTCACAGCGATATTCTTTTTTACCACCGCTAAGCAAATGTACAGAGTATGTACATAGTGGTAGCGGGAAACTTTCATAACTACGCATTAAAAATCGCGCATCGAAAGGAGATAGACTGCGAATGATTCGTGAAAAACTAGGATGCACATCACTTAACTTATCCGAATGGATAGAAGCTGCGATCAAATTGGCGAACATCTTACGCAGTTCGTCTTTGTCAACGCAGTATTGCGCATCGGACAGTGCGCCACAAACAACTTGGATATCAGGCTCAGTGCGCTTGTTTGCTGGAATATCTTCGATTTTTGATTCCAATTCTTTTTTCAACTGTTCCACACTTGCCGCATACTTTAGGCGTTTTTTCTCGGCTACGTTTCGAAGGCCACCAAAGATCAAATCCCAGCAATCGCGTATTGTTTCACCTGCGGTTTGGGTGATCGGTCCGGTAAGGTTGGAAATAGCGGTATCAATGGAATTGGGAAGTTTTTGAAGGGGGCTAGTATCACTCATGAAACATTTTCTCCTTTGCAAGATTCGTTATAGATATGCCTTAGCAGCATGTAGGTTTTGGACAAGCATAGTGCGTGCCCTAGATTGTATTCTAGCACACTCTAAGCGCAAATGCAAGTATAGCGATAGATAATGAATAGAAAAGTGACACAAAAATGGAGGAGGAACGTATATGGCCATCATTCCGATCGGCGCCAGCATTGACCGCAAGACTGGCAAAATAACGCCGTTTTACGGCGAAGTATCCGAAGAAGAGGCGAACGCCTTCGTGCGCATGCTGATAGACACGGGCGAGGCGTTGCGCCAGGCCCGGGAAAAAGGACCATCCTACCTTTTGGATGTGGATTTCCGCAACCGCAACCGCAATCCGGAGTGAAAAACATGGGAGAAAAAATCGCGATCTTTATCGCCGGGTTGGCGGCCGGGCTGGCCGCATATCGCTGGATCCTGTCTTTCGCCTGCGGGAATATGCACTACACCATGTGCGATATCTGCCGCTACCGGCAGGAAAAAGCCGCCGGGCGGCGGGAAAAGGGCTAGCCCTTTTTCTTCTGCACCGGCGGCGGAGGAGGCGGAGGGAGCTTCTTTGGCTCTGAAACGGAACCCTGCACGATATCCTTATTCTGCGTTGGACGGGCAGGAGGATTCGGTACTTTGGGCGGCCTGCTCGTGAGCCTCCTGCTGAAAAGCGGCTAATTCCGCCAAGCCAGGAGCTGTTAAGCGGTCGGAACCGGTTATAAGAAGACAGATTCCATTACGAGATACCATGAAACACAATAGGGATAGGGAGGAAAAACCATGCTATACGTTCTTGCATTCGCCGCAGGGCTTGCGGCAGGGGCCATATTGGCGGCGGTATCCAACCTGCGCTATTTGCGCGCGGATGAAGCTGCGGAAAAGCGGCGGGCGCGCCTGCACGACATCCATCTGCAGGCATTGGAGCGCACAGTGCACACGCTGGTGGCCGAAGACGGGCAGGAGATCACGCCGGCGGAGCGGGCCATGGTGCGGCAATACCGAATTATGTATCAGGCGATGCAGGATGAGAAAGGGGACGCGGTGCATGGGCGCGGATAAAATCCCCTATCGAAATCCCGAGGGATACGCGGATCCTACCGCGCACGACGCCATCGCCAGCATCGTACAGGCCGAAGAAGCGGCGGATCAGCGGTGCATGCTGCTGATCCGCGTGCTCAAGGGCACGATCGAACTGGCAGGCTTTGAACTTGCAGAGCGGATTGTCGTGCGCGACAAGGCTACAGGACGGGTGTACCGGTGACGCCGGCAAGAACGGGGTGAAGCCAAGATGGATGAACAATGCCGCGGCTGCCGGTGCGAAACCTGCCGCTGGAAAGGGGCCGGGAGCCTGTGCCACTACAATGCGTATGGGCAGGATGCCAGCCGCTGCTCGCAGTGCGCGGATGGCATAAAACGCGTAGATTTGGCAGCGTGGAAGGTGAAAAGTTATGCGTGCAGAGGCTACGAGAAGCGTTATAACGCACGTCAATGCGCGTGGGATGAATTGGGCATCGATCAGGCAACTTACGAATCGGGCAGAGGATCATGCGTTTGGGGGGTGTTTCGCTTGATTAGAAAGATTGCAGCCATGCACACGCTGTTTGGGAACTTGGCGGGACACACCTGCGGCGAATGTAGGCATTTCATTTCGGGTACGTACCATGATAGGATCCTGCAGAAATGCGATTTATACGGGCTTACGCACAGTGCGGCTAGCGACTGGATAAAGCGTTGGCCGGCATGCGGCCTTTTCAACCGTGATTACCACGGCCGCCCAGTGATTACACAACTACGGCGATTGCAACCTGCGAAATCGCCGACAGAAATCACTGTACCTGGGCAGATGCGCTTTGATGATCTGATCTAGTGCGCACTTTTATGCGTTGAAGCAGAAAAGGAGGTTAAAGACAAGGTGAACATCCAAATTAACGAATTTGCCAATGAAGTGCACGGAACCGCCATGGCCCATGGCTGGTGGGATGATTGGCCGAATTTCCCGGAGATTGTTGCTCTCATCCACTCGGAGCTCTCCGAGGCGCTGGAGGAATACCGCAAAGGCCGGGCAATGATCTGGTACGCTTGCGAAGAAGAGCCCAATGGGAACGGTGAAATTTGCAATCCGCAAGACGAACACGATTGCCTAAACTATGGCAAAGAAGCGACGTGCAAATACCGCAACCCCAAGCCGGAGGGTTTGCCGATCGAACTCGCCGACGCGATCCTGCGCATTTTGGACTATTGCGCCTGCGCGGGCATCGATATCGAAGAGGCGCTGACACTTAAGCATGCGTACAACAAAGGAAGGCCCTACCGGCACGGCGGGAAGAAGTGCTAAAAGCCATGAAACGAATTACATCCGACAAAAGCTGGGCAGAGGCGCAAAAAGCGCTCATTCATGAAGCCGGATACAGCGCCATATGGCAGCGGCTGAACCAGATCGAAAACCACCTTGGCGATATCTATGAGCCGGAAACCCTGCGGCCCGCCCAATGGATGGATAAAAGCGTGCAAAAGCCCACCAAAGCGGACGCAGATCCCTGGGGCTGTATCCTTCTGTGGGACAGGCACAACGGCGTGAAGGTATGCGCATGGAACAACGTGCAGGAGATCAACCGGGAGCCGGTGACGCACTGGATGCCCGCTCCATACGGCCCGAGGAAAGGGGAAAATAAATAATGAAGAAACCCATGGCGAACATTAGCCGCGCGACGCTCTACCAGCGGATTCGCGAACGCGAAGCGGCGCGGGATGCAGCGCAGCAGGATGGGGACGAAAATACGGCCGCCGTGCACGAGCGCATGATCGCGCTCTACCGGCTGCGGCTGGCAAAGCTGGCAGAAGAAAGGAAAGAAAGCCATGAACATCCAGGCGATTCGCACTGCATGTAAACGGCGGGGCATATGCACATTGATCACGCATGCGGCAACGGGGCAACAGTGGATCAGCGACGGCGCCGGTGCGTATCTCGTGGAGGGGATCGAAATCAGCAAAGCAGCGCTGCCCGCCTTGTGCAACTTTGACGCCAATGAGCTGGACAAAATCTTATTGAGTGAAGCTTTAATGGATGATGACCGGTTTACGCTCGAGCCTATCCCCAATGAGCAGGATTGCGAGGATTTGGGGATGGTGTATGCGCTCGGTCAATTGTTTCGGGCGCTGCGCACACCCAATGGGATCCTGTTCATCGAAGCCGCGGAGCTGCGGCCCGCCGAAGGAAAAGAAGGCATCGATCGGTTTGCCGTTCGAGAGAATGAAAACGGAAAACTGCTGGCCGCCTACAGTGGCCTCCTGGCTAAAGCGCTGATCGCCCCTACATCGCCGGGAATGCACAGCCATATCATGGATGCCCTGGATTCCTTACTGCGCATCGGCGCAGATCGCACCTGGATCAACAGGGCGTAACGGTTGTTTCTTAATTATATAGGCTCCGTTTTGGGGCCTATATCGGGCTTGTATGGGGTATTCACTTTTGGACGGCGGATGGTTCTCTCTTGAGGGGTGGGGTCTGTCTCTTATACACATCTCCGAGCCCACGAGACCCTAAGACATCGCGT
>ERZ1090865.362-NODE-362-length-27294-cov-7.355813_pt1 | contig 27294 bp, 17 predicted proteins | sample MGYA00478478_ERZ1090865 | MGnify/ENA primary metagenome ERZ1090865 (study PRJEB33644, sample SAMEA5815715) | chicken gut metagenome | biome: Chicken; feature: Gastrointestinal Tract; material: Caecum | place: Ireland | collected 2019-01-01 | study: A study of the... | reverse complement strand
ACATTTTAGACAGGAATACAAGTATTGTTTTAAGAAAGCAAAATAACAATACCCACCAGCTATGCGAGATGCACAACGGGTGGGTAAAATGAAAACAGAATTCCTATAGATTTTCCGGTTAAAATGCAATATCTTCAAAATCGTACATATCCTGCACGGAAGAGGCCGCGGTGTGAATCGTAATCAGCGCACAGCCGGGCGCATCGGTCACGGAATAGCCCGAAGAACGGACAACCTGATAATAGATATTTTGATAAAGACTGCAATAATTCGTGTCGGGGTGAATGTGTCCTATGGAAACGAGCCCCACACAGCCGGCTTCTTGAAATACGGCATCGAGCGGGGCGTTGCCGTCAATACCCTCATAGAAATCGGCGGGAATCGGCGCACAGTCGACACTGTAAGCGGTACCGGATTTTCCTGCATTTGCGAAGTTCGGCGTATTCATATGGAAAAATACGCTGACAGTGACATTCGGGTTTTCCGCTTTTTTTGCAGAAATGGTATCTTTTGCCCACTGCACCTGGTCGGCTTTCATATAATCGTAGTTGTTATCGGCGTCACGCGCTAAGGAATCCATAAACAAAAGGCTGTGAACAAGATTATGATTTGCGTCATACAAATCCACCGCATACTGCGTCACGCCGGTGAGATTTTCAGCGTTCGACTCGATACAATACTTATATTGCGCCAAAAATGCAGTGACATCGGCCGTCGAGCCGGACACTTCCCCGTCGTTATTGCCGGGAACATACGCCCAATACTGCTGCATTTCTTCAAACATGGCGCCGACGGTTTCCAAAACCGCTTGTTTATTATAAGACAGGCTCGCGTTTTTGCCCTCAACCATATCGCCGGAAATGACGACTAAATCCGGCTTTTTGGCATCAATCTGTGCACGCATGGCGGCAAGGGTTTTCTCGTCTTTCTTCGCTGAACCGCTGATAAAATGGGTATCGGTAAACTGAAGCACGGTAAAATCGCCGTTTTCCGAGACGGTAAAGGTCGGCACGGCACGCCCGACAATCGAAACGGTGTCACCGTAGCCGGTAATGTCCCCCTCTTTCCCGCAGGACGACAGAGAAACAACGGTCAACAGCAGGCAAAGGACAAGCAGTATAGAAGTTGTCTTTTTCATGAAATACACGCTCCCCCGAAAAAAGAATAAACGTATCCTATCATACCTTTTCGGATTTGGCAAATGATATAGTAAAAATTTTGCATCTAAAAATCAAAAGCCATCTGTAAAATCAGATGGCTTTTGATAAAGAAGTCAGTTGGCTGTGTCTATCTTATACATCTACAATTTGAAGAAAGAACACTCTATTTTCTTCATCCCATTTAAAATTGAATCAAACATTTCTTTTCGGGGAAAATGATGGATTCCCCTACGGAGACATAGTTAATACCTTTATCCAGTTTCTTTCCGTTCGAATATGTTAATCCATTGGTTGACATATCGTTAACGACAAATTTTTGACGAGATGCATCAAAGGTAATTACACAGTGTTTTCGACTGATTTTCACAAACGATTTCGGCAAAACGATGTTGGCCCAAGCAGGGTCTTTGCCAATACAATAGGATTGTTCGCCAACTATACTATATTCTTGTGAAATACCGATAGACGGGATATTCACTTTGAATTTGTGTACATTTACCGGGAGCGGCTGAATATGAGATACCGGGTTCACAAATTCAGTATCTCCTTGTCTTTGATTCGCTCCAGTATAGTTATTGTATTCAGGCAATGCACTGCCGTTTTCCTCGTACTGCCCTTGCTGCTCCTTACGGTGTTCTCGCTTTATGATAACCGGCACTCCAATCGAAACCATAAGCAGCAGAACAACTGCGCACCCGACAATCAGACAGATTTGCCAAATTTCTGTGTTAGACCCGGAATTGCTGGATATCACTTGATATTCCGGTTGCTTTTGTGTTGAAGAAGAGCCCAAACTATTGGTTCCGGCCTCCCAAATATCATCGAATTGTCCGTCACCATCACTGTCTATTTGCAAGGCAACAATATTTGAATTATCAGTAGACGAGGTCATAGCAACCGAATTGCTTAAAGGTACTTTTGAAAATGCGCGCGTATCATACAAATTATTATCCGAATCATAATAATTCATAGAAAGATCCATTGTACCTTCTCCGGTCCCTTGGAAATCAATATCATAAACATTCTGGTTGTCTAATGAAAAGATTTTAATATCATCATTTTTACCAAGGATTGATAAAGTTCCGAAGGCAGCCGAATCTTTGAAATCATCGGCATCGCTGGACAGATATTCGCCATTGCAGCTAACTTTAACATCTACCGGACACGCAACATTGATAATAATTTTTGACCCATCTGTAATAGTTTCTCCGATATCGCCGAATGCAAATTGTAAGTTCGACGCATCTTCCACCTGATAATACCCGTTTTCCTGATTGGTAAGCTGCGACACGAGTTCAGAACCGTAAGCCAACGTTTCCCCATCCAGCGAATGGAAAAATCCAAGGCTGTATAAATTATACTTAGACATTAGGTCTTTGGCAGTGTCCACAACTGCATTTGCATATAGGTCGTCTGTTGCATATCCATAGTAATTGCTTGTAGAAACAAACGAGCCGCTGTTGCTGGCGGCGCCAGCGTTTGGCAGTCCGTCGGTCATAATAATGATATTTTTTATACTGCCATCCGCACCATAATCATCTAAAATTTGTCCTGCGCATTCCAGTGCTCCCTGTGTATTGGTCACACCGGTAGTGGACAGTTGCTGAATATAATCTCGCAAACTCGCAATGTCCGATGTTAGTTTTGTGGAATAAACATTGGTTTCGAAAGAAACAATAGCGACCCGGTTTTGGGAATTATTCTCCAAAATATCACTGCAAAACTGATCAGCAACCTTTTGCATTTCATAAAAAGGTGTTCCACCCATACTGCCGGAGCAATCCAGAACAAGTACAACATCTCTTGCAACAGGGGCGACCTCGACAGTCGTACTTGCCGTAAAAACATCGCTATCGGTAGTTAAGGTTGCCGTTACGATTGCCTGTCCAGACGAAAGCGTATTTAAAACGCCGACGGTTCCCTCAGCGTTGACGTTTACGACATCCGGGTCAGAGGAAGTCCAGCTAATGGTATATTGGACATCCTTTTCCGCGTTTATTTCAGGTTCAATCGCACCCGCTTCACCGAGCACAATATTTAAACTATCCGGCGTTGTAAAAGACAGAATCTCTCCGTTCCCAGACTGGTAATCCAAATCAAACAGCCGAACGGCATCTCCGCTCTTATACATAACAAATTCGGCACTTCCATCTGATTTTCCGCAAGTCCGAATTGTGTTTTCAAAAGCCTTTTCTGCCTCTAATCCCGACAGCAGCATATTTTCTACCATAAAAGCATAAAGCGTTTGATTGCAATACGTTACCGATACTGTATCCGAATACCCTAAAACCAACGGAGCGCCTTTTTGCATCAACGTGCTTCCGAACGAATCATTATAGGCACTGTAACAGGTTCCGAGAAACACGGTAGTATCTTCAAGGCTGCGTGTAGGATAATATTTATCAAAGAAAGAACTGTTTAGCAAATATTTTCCATTGCTTATAATCAGTCTTTCGCAATTGAGGTCAGCTGAATTTTCCCGCACCGTTTCATAATTTGCCATTTCGCCGGAAACAATATACGTTTTTTTCGTTGACTGAACAAGGGCTCCATGTGAATCGACAAGGACCGTGCCGTAATTGTTAAAGCTTTTAAAGGTATCTAAATCCGCTTCTGCATCGTCATACAAATCCAAAGGTCCGTTTGAAGCCTTGGCGAGCGCCGCGCCGGCATACAGGAAATCATCATAATAAAATCCGTTATTTCTGAACGGACGAAGGACAAGCACACCTTTTTTGCCGGAAAAAGCACCTACGGTAAGCTGATCGATTTTTTCATAAATATCCCCATACGCCTCATCGGAAGCGGGAATACGAACATCATCAACGGCTATTCTTCCGCTTTTGTACCCATCTTGCCGGGCCTGCCACATACCCGACAACCCATATTCCGTTTCATATAATATCGTTTGGGTTGCCTCATCTGCTGTAATCACAGTGATGTTGGGAGCAGTGCTAATGATTTGATACGCACTTTTGTAAGTATCACACGCATCAACTCGACTCGAAAGTTCAGAGAAATTCTGATATTCATCTTCCGTGATAATCTGATAAAAGCTGATGGTGAAAGAATTACTTTGCGCTTCGTTACACACCGCATAATAATCAACTTTTTTCTTCGTCTCGGCTGTTAAATCTATCGCGCAAGAATAAATGCCGTCATTAGCAATGTAATCACCGTTTTGGCCGTCATCCGTCATTGTCCCCAAAGTTTGGTTGTCAGAACACAAACTGATTGTACCGGATTCTCCTTCAAAATTGGCTTCAACAGTAAAGCGAACATTTTGCGTAGTCCCGACTTCAATGTCAAAAAGATTGGATTTAAAGTTAACAAGCACGGACGTGTTCGATTGTGTTTCGGTGATATTCTCGTTACCGCAACCTGCAAAAACGCTCAAAGCCAAAACCAATGACAATATTACGGCAAATACTTTTTTGAGTGCGGCGGTTAATCTTTTGGTGTTTTTACACATTATGCTCACCACTTACTTAATAAAATAATTCATCTCCAAGTTCGCCGGAAAAATCATCACTGCTGATATACCAATCTCCATCTTCTTTCACCATAGGGATTTCACCTTCATCCACTGTTTCATTTTCACTGTCATAATAAGTGGAAATTCGAACGGTTAACACACATTCTTTAGAAGATAACATCTCTTTGTTCAAGATCTCGAAATCATACTGCGGCTGCTGCATCTCGCTGCCCAACATATCGGATAAAAAAGGTGCTAAATCAGCAAATGATTGATAACTGAATCCGAAAAAGCTGTTGAATAAGTCGTCACCGGCGTTATAGGCATCTCTCATTTCCGAATCAAAACACTCAATAGCGGCATTTAAATCCATTTCATTTAAAGCCGTTTCTAACTTTTCGATGGTATGTTCCGGTGTTTTTGAACTGGACACAACCAACGGAATTACAATGGCCAAAACCAGCGCAATCAATGCTCCGACAATCGGCAGTACTATTTTAGCTACGCTTTTGCTGCCAATTGCTACACCCGCCGCAACGGCAGCTGCGGTAGACGGACCATTGCCGCCGTTTGCTAAGGGAACCGGTACGCGGCCGATTTGATTCGGACGATAGGCCGGATTTGGCGCACCGGCATTACGTATCAACTGCGTATCTCCATAATTTACTGACGGATTGCCAATGGTAATAAAGCTGGTTGAGCCGCAATTAGCACAAACGCCCATACCGTTATCCGGCAAGCCACATTTCGAACAAACTTTCATATTGTTTCAACGCTCCATTACATAAAGATATCAAAAAGCATGGACTCCACGGCCATTTGAGCATATATATAGAGAAATAATGCCATGGAAAGATATGTCAATAAATAGGATACAAAACCCGTCAACACAAACATAAAGCTGTCCAACAAGGAGCTGGGCTTTGCTCCGCAAACCACTTTTCCAACCGCTCCGGCGCCAAGAATAATAGCCAACGGAATCAGCAAAAGCAACATACCTAAGCCCGGAGAAATCAGTGAAAGAAATGATGCTAATGCCAAAATCATAGCGGGAAATATCCAGCTTGCCGAACAGTGAATATAGGATGTTAGCGCAATTTGCGAAGCCGGTAAAGTACTATGCGTTTTGTATAATGCATACAGAAAGACATTTAAAAATTGATATCCGAATATTATGACGAAAAACAACAACGGATAAACAAATGACAATAATGCACTAAATGACACATGGTATCGAATCGTCATTCCCAGTTGAATGCAGATTGAAAAGAAAAAATACAAAGCGACTGTAATGCCATTCAAAATTAAACCGGAACCATAGTCTCTGTGTTGCACCAAAATCGTTTTTGCGTATTCGGGTGATTTAAAATATGCTTTAAAAAACTCCCCAAAGAAAATTTTTTTAGGCGCGACCGGCTGACCGACCAGCATTGGTCCGTTTTCAGCATAATACTGTAAGTTGGCATTCCCGCATTTCGGACAGGCCATATACCCGTCATTAAAACTAATTCTACACTGTGTACAGACTTTCATAAAAATCTTTCCTTTCACAAAAGCATGTGTGTCGGCATTCAAACTTTCATGAACGCCGATTGGCGGACAACAATGGACCTGATTTTTCTCTTCCGAAAGGGAAAAGTGCGTGCCGCTGTTAATTGGAGACCTTTTCTTGTTCACAAACCATGAAACCTTTTCCAATCTTGAAAAAACATAAGGATTTGCGTAACAATTTCCAAAAAACAACGGCACATAATTTCTAAGCGTCATCTGATGATACTGTATTCATAGGTGACATTCGTGTTGCTCCGCTCTTTTAGCTGATAATATGTTAGCCCAACTGGAACGTATTATCTGTTTTGGCCAGATTTAAAGTGGTGCCGGCTTGAAGATAAGAAGGCTGCTGGCTGGCCAGTCTTTGCCCATTGACCACAAAGGTTCCGTTGGAAGAATAATCGGTAACAATGTAAATTCCCTGTGAAGCATCATAGCGAACACCGCAATGTTTTCTGGAAACCTTGCCGTATTCTCTACCGATAACAACCTGGCAAACCGCAGGATCCTTGCCGATGATTATTTCTTCCCCGCTCTGAACCGGAATCCGATAACCGGCACAGCTGCCGCCGTAAAAAATCAAAGTGCCCGAAGAGGTTGTCGGGGGTGTCCAGGGCTGGATAGGGGGTTCTTCAGAAAATTCAACATTTTGTTTACAGGAAACGGCTGATACAATTGCCAAAACAGTTGCAATTAAAAGACAAGCCAACTGAATCCACAAGCCGAACCCCGGCGTCAGTTCATTGACAAAGAACAGAATCACAAACACAACGGTTCCGATAAAAGACAACCCTAAAAGAATGCTTCCCGTAATTTTTAAGGCTTTTTTTGAAATCACCATAAGAATTGCCCCGAGCAATGAAACAACCGAAATCAGGATCAAGCAAATGGGAGCCGCAATGGTTATTTCAAACATTTCACACAGACGGAACAGATTAACAATATTTATGCTTTGTTTGGATATGATTATTTCAATGGATATGATTGGGAGGAATATCATCGGAACACTGATAATCCCCAAAGCCAGGGCAATAAACCCTGTAACTTTTGACACTAAATTTTTATTATTTTCCATATTTCCCATCCTTACTTTAAAATAATAACATTATTTGTTTTTGCCAAAATAATGGTGGTGCCACGTTTGAGCTTGGTCTCCACGCCTCGCTGTAACCGGACTCCGTTTCCGCTAAAAGTCCCGTTCAAAGACAAATCCTTCACCAAATATGTGTTACTGTCTGGATCAAAACGTACTTGACAATGCTTTCGACTGACCGCCGTATATCTTGTATCAATGATCACTGAACAACATGACGGATCTTTTCCTATGGTAATACATGTTGTCGGATATACCGGAATCTTATATCCTGCACACGGCCCTGACAATATGGCTATTTGACCGACAGCCGTATTTTTAAATTGCGCGCCCAAATAGTTCACAAGATTGTCTTCTGTTCGAACCTCCTCCGCCAGGGATTTATTATCGTTGGGAGCAAAAACAGGCAAAACAGATAATAAAAAAGATAAAAGCGCAAACAAAGTTGCCAACACCAAACCGAAGCCGCTTTGCAGCTGAAATTCAGTTGTGTGCACTGTATCAACTGCAAAAAACAAACTAAAATCCGTTATCAATGCTAAGAAAAACAAAACAACTGATAAAATTTTAGTCGCTTTCAGCCGGAAGCATTTCAGTAATATTGCAATCGAAGACAACAGTACTGCAAAAACCAGCGCCATAGGCAAAGCGATGAAATCCGCGTCTGGCTCTCGGGCCGCAGAAGCAAGACTAAACACTTCGATTAGGCCCACGTTTTCCGAATGCGTACCGGTATAAACAATAAAAGTGCCGACAAAACAGAACAATATACTCAATATCGAAAATCCAATACCGGCAAACGAAAATACTCGTGTTGTTTTCGTATTCAACTGGGCACCTCCGTTGTATACTGGTTTGGTATCTTGTCCTTGCCGCAATCATCCGTAACGGCATTCGGCGAAGACAACTGTAAGGCTCTTTCACACAGTTAAACAGCAAAAGGATTGCTTCGCAAACTTTTTTACGCTTGTGTTTCCTCCGCACCGTCAGTATTCCATTGGAATTTTGCTGAACAGCAAGGAATAAACATAAGGCGAGTCGCACCGATTGTAATCATATCGTTTGCCTTAATCGTTTTTGATTCCAAAACAACTTGATCGTTTAAGTAAGACAGTTCTCTGGAAACGCCCGGCTGAATCATATATGTGTTACTTTTCGGTTCATAAATTACAACAGCATGCGCTTCTCTTGAAATGGACGGATCCCCTTCTAAGACTACATCCATTTTTTTGCCTCTGCCAATAAAGTTTCTTCCGGACACCAAACGGAAATCCTTGCCTTTATTGGAGCCTTCAACGCAAACCAACCAACCGACAACCGGGTCCATCCCTAAACTTTCTTCGTAAAAACCAACTGTTTTTTGCACATCAGCAGATTCTTCCTCCGGTTCGGTAACGTTCGGCACAGTCGGTGTCGGGATTGTAGGTTCGGCCGGTACAGTTTTCGGAATTTCCGAATCAGAAAAATCGGCAGGAATGGTTGTTGACATTCCTCCGGCTGCACTGCAATGCGGACATGTCGGGAATTTGTCAGCATCGTAATAGTGGCCTTGCGGGCAGGTGATTAAGTTCATACATATTCTCCTTTTTAGTTTATTTTTATTAAAATAACAGAGGTGTTATCTTGTCCTCTGTAATTTTTTTGAAGTGCTGCATTGGTCAGACGGTACGCGGCTAAATTCATATCCACCAAATTATCATTTATAATATTAAGCATTTCATTTTGAGAAAGTACTCGATACAGTCCGTCAGAGCAAAGCATAAGCACATCTTGTTTTTGCAGAACAATCGGCTCTTCATTCGTTTCTTGCAGTTTTAGTTCTCGAATGCCGCAATAGCTGATAAGAGCGTCTTTTTTAGGGTGTGCGTTTGCCTCATTCAGCGTCATTTCCCCTCTCGCGACTTCTTGCATCAGCAAAGAAAGATAGTTTTGATCTTTGGTAATTTGCAACGCTTCTCCATTGCGAAAAAGATAAATACGCGAATCCCCTATATTCAGATAATATAGGTTTTTTCCGTCTAAAACGGTGGCAATCAGAGTTGCACCGGCGCGTAAAGGCTCTCCGTTTTCGTTCGTGATATCTAAAATCTTTTCATTAATCTGCTCCGCCTCTGCACGAAAAAAAGCGGAATACGATTTGGTCGTTTTTTTCCAGCATTGTGCATAATAATCCTTAAAAATCATTTCTGTAGCCAATTTACTGGCGACTTCACCGGCAGCCAGACCGCCCATACCGTCGCTTAACGCACATATAAACTGCGGCGAATCTTCCACGTACATACTGTTTTGGTCCGGGAAAATGATGCTGTCCTGTTGCGACGCGCGTTTGCCGATGACAGTTGAAGCCCCGATTTGGACTAACGCATCATCAAAAAGGATTTCTGTTTTCAAAGAAAAATCGTCATCCTTTTCCGCTTCCGGCACAATCTCGGGTTCATCTTCCAAAATCAGCTGTGTTTTTTGTTGGAAGGATTTCTGCTGTTCTTGCGTTTCGCAATTTTTAGTTTTTGGGCGTGAAAATAAAAATCCACGTCGTTTTGTCTTTTCAATTAAATCCTGTTTATCCATTCGTACCTCTTAAACGTAATACGCATTAAACTGAATAATAACATTTTCTTTTGCTAAAAAAACGATGGAATTGTTCGGAAGCATTTCTCGAACACCACGTTTTAACCTTCGGCCCCGACCAGTAAAAGTACCGTTTTGTGAAAGGTCAGTCACGAAAAAGCATTGTTGACGTATGTCATACTCCACCACGCAATGCCGTTTGCTGACAAATTTCTCGCGTGAAGCCTCCAAATCACAATATTGTGTCGGGGTTACATTTCGGCCCAATACATTTTTTTGTCATGGAGAAAAATCTCTGTACCTTCCCTTGCCATCTCCGAAAAAACACGCCACTCTGCAAAGAATCTGCCGCATCTGCGGCGGAGAAGGAGGAGGCGTCGGTGTCGGCGTCGGTGTCGGCCTCACAGGTGACGGAGTCAAATCAGCTGCATTTTTCGGAATATTAAGCCAACCGGTAGTTTTTAAATCTTGGATGAACTGTTCACAAGATTGTGTACGTTTTTTGCAGTCCACCTCCATAGCGCGGACGAGTGCTCCGGCCATAGCTTTTGAAACCTGTGGTACCAAAAGATTTAACGGCTGCAAAGTATCACTTTGCATTCTGGAAATCGAATCAGGCACATTGGAACCGGAAACAATATAATATAAGGTCGCAGCAAGTGCATAAATATCCGTCCAAGGGCCTTGATTACCGGTTCTGGAATATTGCTCCGGAGGTGCAAACCCAGGTTTCAGTAAAACACTCAATTCCTCTTCACTGTTTTCAATATAGTGACGCGCCGACCCGAAATCGAGTAATTTTACGTCGTGTCCGTCGTTGCTCAGGAAAATATTCTCCGGACTTATGTCCCGATGCAAAATATGGGCTTTGTGAACTACGCTTAAAGATTTTGCCACGTCCAAGATGCACCGCGTCGCCTCTGCAACGGAAATTTTACCGCCTTTTGCCTTTACATAACTGCGCAAGCTATACCCGTCCAAAAATTCCATGACAAGATAAGCCGTATTGTTTTCTTGAAAGTGTGAAAAAATCTTTACAATGCCCGGCACAGACTCGAACTGATATAGTGTTTTTATTTCCGCAATATAACTGTTTTTCCCGTGCTCAAATATCTTATTGGCTTTGCTGTTATCTGCAAGAGGATATACCGTCTTTCCGCGTCGTTCCGAATAATCCGACGGCATGTACTCTTTTATTGCGACAATCTGTTGCTTAAACGTATCATATGCTTTATAGGTAATTCCGAACCCGCCTTGTCCGAGCACTTTTCCAATAATATACTGGCTGTTTAACACGGTATACAACGGAAGAGCGGATGGTTTTGGCTGATAGCTCGTTAAGTTAAAACCGCAATAACCGCAAACCGTGGTATTTACCGGTAAAGACTTAAAACAATTCGGACAAAACGTATTGTTATCCATATCAATGCTTCATTCCCTAAAATTCTATTCTAATCCTCGTCAGCCCGGCTAAAATCATATCCCCGGAATTTAATCTCTGTCGGCTCAAAACGCGAACGCCGTTCACAAATGTACCGTTTACAGAGTTTAAATCAGAAATCATAAACACTCCATCTGTATATTCAACGGCAAAGTGTTGACGAGACATCTTAGCATCCTCAATACAGACTTCACAAATATTGCTTCGTCCGACAATAAAACTGCTAACCACCTTTAATGACACTCTTTTTTGGGGGGCATTTGCGGTTTGACAATATAGTGTGACAGCATGACTTTGCGGCGTTACGTTTTGAATATAATGTTTTTCTTCTACGGTTTCATTAACTTGCGTTATAAAAAGCTCTTTTATTTTTTTTACATTTTTCTTTTTCTTAAGCTTTAAAAGAATAAGATAAAACACCAAAGCCACAACAGCGACGCAAATAACGCCCATTAAATAAGGAAAGACACGCCAAAACGGATTTTTGGCTTGAATCTCAACATCATCTAAATTCGTCACAGCGTTTGCGTTTTTACTTAAATCCGTGATACCAATAAAACGGAAATCATAATTTCCGCTGTAAATATCCTCTTTCATCGTCACGGTATAGCTACCGTCCGTGTTTCGTTCAACTTTTTGAACTGCGAGTGGTTTATCTTTGGACGCCTTACAAATTTCATAAGCTGAATTATTTAACGCCTGATCATTAACCGGTAAATTGCCGGGAAAACCATCTTGCTTAAAGGAAACGATAAAAGCGTTATAACTGTCATTGACCTGCACCGTAGCCTGAACAGGCGCATCAATATTTGCTGCCGTATCCAGTTTAACGGTTTTTCCGTAATCCGTTCCTTTCAAATTGACAACTAATTCTTTTGTATTGCTGTCTGCGGGGACATTTGCAACAAAAGTCGCCAGGAACCCGATTTTCATTTCTCCATAGACAGAGGACAATAAAGCGGACGCATCAGAATCGCTATAATAATCATAAACAAATCCTTCTCCGCCTGAATTCCGGCTGATGGTTCGAAATTGTTTAAAAGCTTCGCTGTTATTGGATGTTGTATTGCAAACCGTATAAATCGGAATCTTGTTAAATTGAAATAAATCATCAATTTCACTGATGGCAATTCCGTTGCTGTAATCTGCACTGGAATCGGTAATCAACAAAAACTTTAGCGTTTGGTATTGACTGTTTTGGGCAAGCGCGTCAGCAAACAAATCAGACAAAGCTTGATTTAAGTTGGTGCCGGCTTCATCCCCTTTTAAGGCATTTATGGCATTGCCAACCGCTTCGGCCGACGCCTGATCGGTGACATCCCCTAATTTTTTGGGGTCGCCTTTGCCAATAGAGTACACTGCAAAATTGTTCTTATCATCCACCTGACTGCTAATCAGCGCTTTAGCGCCTTCCTTTAATTTCTCAAAAGAACCGGGTGGACAAATATGTGCTTTTGTCATAGAAGTCGAGTTATCGATTAAGACATAGGTTAAAGATTTTGTTTCCGCAATTTTATCTAAACTGTATAACGGCACAGCCTCGCTTCCGAGCCGGCCGCTAACATCTGATTTTTCAATATCATTGTTTTTAATTTCCACTTGAATATAAGGTATATTGCTGCGCACCATTCCGATTACTTTTTCAGAATTTTTGTTCGCAGCGAAAACACCGAAAGAACATACAGATAAAAGTAAGCAGACAGCACAAAATGCACAGGCACTTTTTTTTAGGTTATTTTTCACGACCATCATCCCAATTTCTCTCCTCGGTGCAATAAGGAATAAAAATATAACTACTGTTACCAAAAGATAAAATGTCATTTTCATGTACGGGAACCGGGTGTACAACAGATGTTCCGTTAATTGCAACACTTCCGTTTTCCGGCTTTACAAAAAAGCTGTGTGTCTTTCCGTCATAAATAATAGACAAATGATTTTTTCTTGAAATCAACAAATCGTCCGGGATAGAAACATCCATAAGCTTGTCCCGTCCAATAAAGTTTCGATTCATGTGTAATTCATAACTTTTACCGCGGACGGTGCCCCGAACACATAAAATCCAACCTGTAACCGGGTCGAAGCCCTCGTTTCCAAAATATATGCCGATCGTTTTTTCGTCGGCGGATGTACCGTCTTCATAAGCTTGTGTTTTGGCGTTATCGTCTTCTGGTTGTTGGGTTTCTTCCCCCAGCGAGAGCGTTTTTTGACCATTTTCCCAAGGAACTCCCAAATCTGCATTTTGAAAACAGTACGGGCAACTTTCATGTTTTAAATTATCATAATATTTGTTGCATAAAGGACATTTTCCCAGTGCCATCGTTTTCTCCCCGCCTGTTAAAGAATTACGATTATCCTAACATAAAGCTTTTTCATGTATTAAAAAGGGTTCACGGAACAGCCACCGGTTTGAACGTGTAACGTTCAAACCGGGCTGCCATTCAAATTTTGAATAACCACTGAACAGATGGTGGAAACAGCATTTTCTGTTTCCGCCATCTGTTTGCAAGTTTGAAAAGGCTTATTCTATTTCTTTTCTGTCTTCCGCATCAAATTTCTTGCGACGTTTAACAAGAATCGGAACCACAATAATGACTAACAGCAACAGTGCAAGCGCAATAAAGATTGTGATTGCTGTCGGTTGATTATCCCGAATCATCTGCACAACAGCGAAGTTTTTAGAAAGTGTAATCTCTGTAAACGCAAGATAGTTCACACCTGCGTTTTCGTCACTGCTGCTTGTATCAAAGAGATAATTCAGTCTTCCGTAAGCATCTGTGAACATTTCGTCTTTATTGTAGTCATCGGCATTTTTCGCATAGTTCCCTGCCATGTCCACAATTTCCAGCTGAACATTATATTGTGCCGAATTTTCAGAATCGCTCAGCGCAAGCGGGAAAGATACCTCCACAACGGAAGCATCGGTTGCGCCATCCGCCAAAAAGCTTGCAACAATCTCATTAGGATCTTGTTTTTGATATGCGTCGGGATCGCGCACCCATACATAGGTGGTTTTCTCTCCTGTTGCTTTTTCTATCAACACCCGAATCAGATAGAGATTATTGTCGGAGACAGATAATTTAATGTCTTTTTGCGACGTTCTGTTTGTGATATGGTTTTCAAGTCCCGAAATCCGGACATATGGATTGGTGTTGTCCACGGTAAACCGGACATCGACACGATGCTCTTTTTCTGCGTTAGCATCATTATTGATAACCGAACCTGCATTTGTCACCGAAGTGCTTCGAATATACAAAGCATATAACCCCTCAGCAACCAGTTTCGTGTTATCAATGGTATATCGATACACATACCAGCCATTGGAAACGCCCAATTCTTGACGTGAAATACAATTATCCTGCCGCTTGCTGTTAATATTGATATAGAACTCTGCGTCCTCTTCGAGAATCGGTGTGGGCGAATACTCGTCAATATAAATATTTCCGCTGTCATTGGTAAAATATTTGTCTTTATTGACATAAGCATCTTTTACTGCGGCAGCAAGATCAGAGCTCAAGGTGTAAACAGCACCATATTCATTTTTGGTAAACACCTTGGTTACCGTATTCGAGCGATTGCCGGCCATGTCCACACTGCTGGCTTTCACAGTATAATACCCATCTTGCATTACCTGTTCATACGTTACGGTAAAGTCCGCATAGTGATGATCTTGTCGCATTGTCCCATTAGAATGATTCATGCGAACGGTTGAAAAAGCGCCGTCCTGATATACCGTTCCTGTCATAGAGGTCGTAACATCAGAACAGTTGTTGTCCCTTTCAACGACGCGAACAATCGGGCCTTCAATATAGGAATACTGGTCATTGACGACCACGTCGATCACCGGTGCAGTTTTGTCAACCGTAAATTCTGTAGCTGCAATGCCGGTGTAATCATTTCTGATGGCAGTATAGGTGTTCCCCGCCTTATCTGTATACCTGAAGTTCAGAACATAGTCACCGTCACTTGCGAATGTCACGGTTGCCGTCCAACGGTCTGTTCCTGTATTGCGGAACCCGCTCACGCTCGGAACAGCAGTATTCACACCGTTTAAGGACGCCTGCAACAAATTCTCAAACTCATTTTGGTTGAAGTTATGTTCGGTTACCGTAATCGTAGCTGTTCTGGTTTGATTAAAATATTTACCGTTTTGTACAACATCATTCAAATCCAACTCAACCGCGATTCGAGGTGCAGTTAGGTCAACCGTAAAGGAGCTGCTAACAGTATTGGAAGCGTTGCCGGCCACATCCGTTAACCCCAGATTGAAGTTAAATACACCGTCGGAAGTATACGAAATCGTATAGGTATATACCGGGTCATTCGGATCCCCGTTACTTGTCCATGCGTCGGTATTGAGAATGCTTTGCACATTGGGTACGTATTGATAAGCCGGGTCAACATTTTCAAGCACATAAGAAATATTTTTTGCATCAAAATTTCTTTCTTTTACAGAGATTGTGGCAACTCTTGTGTGATTGAAGAACGCATCATACAGCCCGGTTCTTTGATCGCGGTCGGCATAGGTCATTGTTACCACAGGATTGGTCTTATCGATACCAATCACATTGTAGTCATAAGTTTTGTTGCCGGCGCGATCTGTGAGAACAACCAAGATAATAATATCGTTGGAATTGTTTTGAACGGTAACTGTATGTTGGACCTTATAGACCAGATTATCGCGCGTTGCATTGCTGTCGCCTTCCGGCGGTGTAACAGCTTGCCAATCATTCGAACTGAGCTTACCGTCATTATCGACGGTCAAAACGCCTTGTTGATTATTTGCTGTGTCCTGACCGTCTCTGCCAAGCACATACCATTCAACCGACCTGATGCCGGAATACAAATCTGACACCGTCAGCGTCACATCAACATTTTCATTAAACAACGGTACTTGTTGACCGGATGCGTTATCAAAGTCAACCACTTGATCACGCGGGAAGGCTTGCGTGTATGCTTGGATTCTGCTCTCATCCACCAAGCAATCCTTGGTTCGTTCTGTTTCATCAGCCGTTTGGTTGATGGCAATTTGGATGTCAGAGTGATCCTTATGCTTGTTGTCGTTCTCGATAATTGTATCGTTGGGAGCGACAAAGGCGGCTCCGGACTTCAACCCTTTCTCACTGAGAATATCATCCACACTTGTATTTTGATTCAGAACGAATTGAACGGATTCCAAATATTCATTCCGGGTTTCCCAGTGATTATTCACATCTTCGGTCACAGAAACATAAGGATAATAACCCAGCCTGTCAATGGGAATCGCAAAAATATTACCTTTAAACGGGCCGTTAATGGTAAAGGTGCTTGTCATATCGGACCCTTGTTGAAGGATTTCGTCAGGGTCAGGCACATACCATTCCCCTTTTTCGACATCCTGCACCAAAAGGATAATATCCGAAACGCCGGACCCACTGGTGCCCGAATTACCTTGCTCTGTGTCCGTAGCCGTAACACGAACTTGAACCGCTTCTTTGAAGTAATAATCATACTGATTGAAGGGTTCGTCACCCGGCGGTACTATTCCGCTGTCCGTACCGTTACTTACCGCTTCGTCTTTGTAATAGTACTCACCGTTTGTAGAAAGCTGGAAGTTTGTAATTTCAGGCGCGAGGGCGATCGCAATATGTTTGGTAATCGGGGGCATGGAATTGCCTGCCAAGTCTTCCGCCTGAAGTGTTAAGGTGTAATCCCCTTCACCCGTGAGTGTAACGGTAGCTTGATAGGTATCATCTTCCCCTTCTGCCTTTACCCACGTTACCGGCTGCACTTTATCGTTCACCAAAATCCGCGTGTTTTCCGTCGGCACAATCTCGCTGTTATCTTTCTCTTTCTGTGTGTTAAAATTCGCTTCCTGAATGCGCACCGTTATGGTTGCAGAATCAGAATACACAAAACGATAATTATTGCTTATATCGTTATTTAAAATATCATTTAGCGACGTTTCATCATCGAACGAAACCAAAGCTCCGGTGTTATCCAATTTATCAAAAATAAATTTGGGTGCATCGGATTCTGCAATTTGCAAACTGCCAACCGGGGCAACCGCATCCACAATTACGCCAACACCTGTTGTATCATCCAACACCGTATCTTTTTCGTTGATACTGGTGGAGGTGGTGCTGTAACTTTGCGCCTCGGCATAAACAAAACCTCTGAATTGCGGCGGAATTGCGAATTCAGCCTGCACGCAGCCGGGATTTTCATTGACCAAATAGGTGTCAAAATTCTCATCCGAAACCGAATGCGTTACTTTCGCGACCTCACTGTTAATCGCACTTGCGTTTTCTTCCAATTCAGCACCGTATCCGAAAGCATAAATTGCCGAAACATTATCTTTAACAGTTACGATTACGTCCGTTTCTGCCCTGTATATGCCAAATGTAATCCCCTGTAAAACGAACTGAGCAATGCTTGGCTTTTCGTATTCAATCGTTATCTCAGGTGTTGTAGCGGCATCATCATAAACAATTTTATTGTCTTTCAGCGGAATAGCACCGTCTTCCGCAGTACTTAACACCGCTTCGTTTCCGGCAAGGTCTTGGAAATCTGCACCGAAAGTGTATCGAGCTTCATCGGTAAACGAAACAGAAGCCATATATGTATCAGCCACCGGGAGCTCCTCATCGGGCTTCCACTCTACCGTAAACGTATCCGCAACAACATTGCTTTCTTCGTCTTCAGACGCCTTGAATGTAGTGCCTTTACCGGTAAATTGGAAATCATCCTCGGAAAAGTTCTTTTCAAAAATTAAATAGCTTACACAGAAAGGTGTTTGATCTTCAGTCATATAATAGGTAAACCCTTCTGCGTCTGTCCGGGGCACAGCTTTGCCGTCCACGACATCGGTAACGGCAGACAAATTATACTGAACCGTAATCTCCGGATTGATTGTATCCACAATAATGACCGGGCTTGTATAAGAAGCACTGTTCCCCGAACGGTCTTTATAATTCACATAAAAAACATATTCACCGTCATTTAAGTGATTATCCTTATCCATAGCGATGGTACAGATAAGCTTATGCGAATCAATTTCATCAACTTCAACCGCAACCGGCTCTGCTTCACCGCCGTTTACGGACAGTTTGATGCTGCATCCATTATCAATCAGGTTTCCGTATTCATCCTTTTTGTTGATGTCTTCGGCAAAGAAATTCTCTTCATTAAAATTGAACGCAATTTGAATCTCTTCTGTGGCGGTATTGCTGCCGTAATATAATTTTTCGGGTTGACTGTCGTCCCCGTAAATGGTGTTACTTGATTCAGAGTAACTCGCAGTGATTATCGGACTCGTATTATCTACGACAATTATCGTTCCATCACCTTGTTTGCAGGCTGAACGATTTCCGGCGTTATCGACAGCCAACACCCACAAAACCGTAAGCTCTGTGTCACCGTCGAAGGATCGTGTTGCCTCCCCGTTCTTTGCCTCTATTTTCGTGGTTGTCTGCACGCCGCCTTCCTGTATGCAATATTCAAAATAAGCAACACCGGAGGTTTCATCAGAAGAAGTAAAGGTTACATTAACTTTTTGCCCAAAGAACAAACTTTTGATTTTATCTTTTAGGGAGGTGCCTTCGGATATTTCGATTTCCGGGGCTGTCGGTGCGGTTTTGTCAAGTTTAATGAGCGGCAATTGAATCGAATCTGTTATACCGCCGTTTTGATTTTTCAGGTAAATCGTCTTTTGATGTTCGCCGTCTTCCGAAATGGAGATACTATCGCCCCAAGTTGCATCGAGACTGTTGTCTTCAGAAATCTGATAACCGGCCGGGGCTTGAATCGTTACGCCGTTCGGTGCCGACTGCCCGTTGTACCACGTCTCATCTTCACCCAAAACAGGATTCAAAATATAATCGTTACCTTTGCCGGCATCAGAAGGTTTTTGGGCATAACTTACCGTAACGATGTAACTTGCCGTTGCTGCGTTGTAACATTCCGTTTCTTTAACAGACGCCGTAATTTTAGCCTGTCCAATCGTTTTATTTTTGAATTTGACCTGTCCGTTCTCTACGGATTCAACCGGGTTGTCCTGCGCACCATCAACCTTATCAACACTGTACGCAATATCCGCATCCTCTAAGAACTGATCGTGCTGAACCGGATTGTTTAACGTCATGCCGTATTCAAGATTGACTTCTTCCGTTGCAAAAGAGAATTCCCGATCCGCTTTAACAATGGTGAAGGTATATGTAACAGGCGCAATTTCATATAAATCTGACAAAATAATGCATTGCACCGTTACTTCACCGGGCTCAATGGTTTGAATCGCGTTGCCGTTGACAATTTCAGCATACTTGTCACCCGCAATAATTTTAAACTGCGGCTGGCTTGTAATATCATCCGGCAGTGCCTCGGTAAGAGAAAGCGCATAGGTATCCTCTGGGCTGTACGGCACCTCGCTGGTTTCATTTAACGGGTTAATAGCAGGTGTATAAACCTTTTTACCAATCACAACCTGTTGTGTAACAGAAACCGGATTATAATATTCGTTGCCCGGTTTGGAAGCCGTGATCACTACTGCGGCGTCTGCGCTGAGCTTTTTGGCTGTAAGGGTGCCATCTGCAGTAATTTCTGCCAAAGAAGCATCGCTTGATTTAAATTCAACAGCTTGAGTGGGGTCGCCGCCCACTGTTTTAAACTGATAGGTGTCGCCGTATCCCACCAAAGATGTTGATTGCTCAAACGCAAAGTCAGATTGATCGGCTTTGCTTACTGTGAGCAGGTATGAAAGTTTGATTCCGTTACATTCTGCAGAAATGGTGGTTTGACCGGGTTTAACGGTTGTAACAGCCCCGCTCGCATCTACCTTGGCAACTTCGGGATTTGCAGAATCATAGACTATGCTTGCATCAGCAGCTGCATTGGGGAAAAACGCAGGATTGCTGAAAGCAGTACCGTATGGTATAGAAATTTGAGCGGCACTGTTCGCAAAAGCCGACACAGACGTGTCGTCACTCTTAATGTTTACTGTATATTCTGCAACAGCATCGTTGTACATATCGTTTCCGGAAATCGTAGCACGAACAGTAACGGTCGCCGGACCGCTTTCTGCTGTTAAAACGCTGCCTTTTAAGGAAGCAGACTCGCTCCCGGCAACGATTTCATATTGCACATCCGCATTGTCGGCGCCGTTGAAAAGCACAGGATTATCTAAAGTCTCGCCGACAGACAAGTCATAAGGATTTTTATTGGCAAAGACAAAGTTATTTGCTGTAGCTTTTGCGACTGATAATTCGACAGAAGCCGTTGCATCATTATAATTGTCATCAAAAGCTTTAATTTCAGCTGTAATTTTTACTCTTGTATTATCGGGCGTCGCCGCCTTAGCCGTCACGGTTTTTCCGTTTTCGTCCAGCTCTATGTAGTCAGAACCGCTTTCAACCGAAAACTCTACGTCCCCTTGGTTTATGCTGTCAGAAATAACAACCAGCGGGAAAATATCTCCGCAAGTCAACACACCGTTTGCCGGCGCAATCAAACGCACGGTCGGGGTAGCCTTTTCAACCAACAACTCACAAGTTGCTTCCGTGGTTTTATATGTCTTTCCGTCAGATTCAATTGTTGCGACAAGTTCAGTTTTCCCGGCTTTTTGAACGGTTACAAGCCCCGTTTCGTGATCAATCGTAGCAACTGACGGATCGTTAGAAACGTATGATACTTTCCCATCAGGATTGTTTGTGCTGGCGGCTGTCATTGTAAAAGTGAAGCCGGGAGCATAAGTGACTATATATTGCCCTTGATCATTTACATCGGAAAATTGAAAAGCAGGATCTTCCACCAAGGTTATGATGCCTGTTCCGTTGCACTTTGAGCAAGTAATTTTACCTGCATTGCACGCGGGACAATCTTCAGAAACCGTACCGGTTCCTTGGCAATCTGCACATTCCGAATACACCTTACCGTCTTGGCAGTTTTCGGCTGTGCAGGGGACCATTTCGCCTGTCTCGGGATCCTCCACCATGCCCGTGCCGTTGCACACCGAACAATCAGTTGCAACCTGACCGTTTTCACAGGCAGCACAATCTACCGAAAGCATACCCGTCCTTTGGCACGCTTCACAGTCCACAAGACCAGTTTCTCCGCATTCGTAACACTTTATCGTGTCATCTTCTGCGGCAAAAACATCAATTGCCGTAAAAGGAACGGAGGTAAACATAATCATTGCAGACAAGAGAAGGGTTAATGCTTTTTTTAAACTTTTCATTTTACATTTTCCTTTCTTCTGCAAATATTGTTTTAAATAATTTGCTGTTAACAATAAAAACCAACTGAAATAAAAACAACGAACTCGCAAGGGCTATGGTTTCAAATAATGTTGTAGCTTCTTTGTGGGTCAAAGCGGCTACCCCCAGAACAACCAGTGAAACCAAATATATTCCGACGCTTAATTGCCGGAAAATTTTAGGGAATTTCACTTTTGCCTGAAGATTCGTCTTTTTTCTCAAAATAGCAAAAACAACGATCTCAGCAATCAGAAAAAGCCAAAACTGTATTGAAGAAATTACATTTCTGATATTGGAAATACTGTCTTTAGAATATATGAGCTGATTTGTAACAAAGGAAAGAGCGGAAGCAAACGAAAAAAAGATCCCCAAAAACAGCAAATAGTTTTTCTTATAAACCATGACTTACTCTATCGTTTCCTTAGAATATGTATATGTAATATCCTTAGTGACCACAAATCCACTGTTGTTTGCCTGTGAATTTAAAGGAGTCGTCTCGCCTTGGTTCTGTCCTAAAAATGTTGTATTACCGCTATTATAGTTCTGCGGTGCAGACGGAACAGGAGACTGGCTTTTCGGAGCGCTTCCGACCGAAACCGGAACCCGGGCCGCAACAGGTGTAACCTGTGTTTGACTTTTTGCGGAAGGCGCTGAAGCGGGATGCACAGGTACGGCAACAGCCTCTGATTTTGCTGTTTTGTGTCCTTTAAATTTTCTTCCAAGGAGAGATTCGTACACATCTGCCATATTCCATTTGAAAAACACCGCTATGGTTATTGCAATCAGAACAATTCCGGCAAGAATAAAAATGATTGCAAAACTTAACAGCACTTGATATGCCATTATTGTTACTCCTTCCTAAGAAAATTAAGTTTGCGGATTCAATAAAGAGTTTTCCGATGGATTCGCTTTTTCGTATTCGCTTTGTGTGTTCAAGCAGCTGATCAGTTCGTTAATCTGATTCGGATTTTCATCTTGAACAAACAAATCACGGTCTCTTATGAGACAATCGCTTTGGCTTTTTGCCATATATTCATAAAACGAACCAAGTCCGGAAACTTTATCTTGTTTATTGAAAATATTGGTAAGTGCCTCGTCGTTTTCCAACACGCTTTTATGTTGATTAACATAATCGTTGATGTCGTGCAGATTCTGAATAATTCGCGCATTGTTTCGCGCTGTATCGGAACTGTTGCGATTACTCTCAGCAGCTTCATCGATTTTCGCATAAAAAACTTTAATAGTCCCAATCGCTTGATAAATATCTACGCAAGAGTCCAGTATGCTTTTTAAATCGCAAGTCGGATTGATTGTTGTATCCGTTTCACTGAAATTTGTTGCAAGATCATTGTAATAATCATAAGCTATTGAAAGGCCATTGTTGGTTGTAACAGATGTTTCTTTTATAAAAGCCACTTCCAACGCGAACTGTTTTCGCTCGTTTTCATCTGTAATCCGCAGATAATTCATATTTTCTTCGTTCCGATAATCTGCGGTCGAGATTTCTCCGTCACTGGTCAGGCTTTGGAAATGTTGAAAATAGGCATCACTAATGCCGTCATCAATGGCAATACATTCCAAATAATTATGTTGCCTTAAGTTTTGATCATAATCGACAGCTTTTACTCGATAAGCGATCGGCAACAAGATTAAGCCTGCCATTATCAAAGACAGGCCTGAAATGAAAAGACCCCGGAACGAATTTAGTTTGCGTTTCTTTAACCGAATCACCGCCGTATCGTATTCGTGGTAATGCAGCAGCGCGTTTTTAAACTCTTCTGCAGTCTGATAACGTTGTTGCGGACTGGTGTTGGTCGCTTTGTTAATAACTTTGATTAAGCCGTCGGTAACCTGTGGGTTTTGTTTACGAATATCTTCGTAAAATTCCGAATCGAAGGGAGTTTTCCCCATAAGTAAAGCACGAAGCGTAACCCCAAGTGAATAGACATCGGTTCGCGCATCAGATTGCTTATCAGTTGCAAATTGTTCCGGCGCAGCATAGCCGCGTGTACCAAAGTTATAAGTATCTCCTGTTTTTTGCGGTTTGTAGGTTTTAGCGATCCCAAAATCCAACAGTTTAATCGTTTTTCGGTTCGATTGCAACTGAACATTGGCCGGCTTCATATCGCGATAAATAATCGGCGGTTTTCTGGTGTGAAGGTATTGCAGAACATCGCAAAGCTGCGTTCCCCATGTAACAACATCTTCCGGTCTTGAAGGTCCTTTTTTCACTTCTTCCGCTAAAGAACGGCCTTCAATAAAATCTTCAACAATATATATAAACCCGTTCTGCTCAATAATATCAACGATACGTACAATATTAGGATGATCTAATGATTTTAAAAGATTGGCCTCAGCAATCGGGGTTAATTCAAATATTTCTGAATCCTTTCCCGGATTCCTTTTTGCCTCTTTTACTGCCCACTGCTTATTTAATCGACGATCAAATGCCAAATATACAACGGACATGCCGCCTCGTCCGATTTCGGCAACCAATTCATATTTTCCGTCTATTATCGTTCCTATACTTGCCACACTTTTCCTCCTTAGCCGTCAAAGAGATTCTCAACAAATTTTAAAAGCCACTGCCGTAATATTATCGGTTTCGTCACGCTGTTTCAAAAGAGAGATAATATCTTCTAATGTTGCAGATAAAAAACTTTCATCGGAAATAATCCGAGGGGAAAGCAAGCCTAAAAGTTCCTCTTCCTTAATTTTGTGTCGGAAGCCGTCACTGCATAATAAATAAATCACGCCCGGTTCAGCTGTGTATTCCTGAAATTCCGGAACGACGACATTAGACGCACCCACGCACTGCAAAAGCACATTTCTTCTTGAATCGGTTTCTTCGGCTTCCGGAGCCAGTTTTCCGTTTGCAATTTCCTGTGCAACCAGGGACTGATCGCGTGTTAATCGAACAACCGAAGAAGATATTTTATAAAGCCGCGAATCCCCAACATTAACAACAAACAACTTGTTTTGCACACATAATACAGCAACAAGTGTTGTGCCCAGTGAAAACCCGTTTTCTATCCCATAATTGCCAATTTTGCTGTTTAATGCTTTCACTAACTTGTCCCATTCATTTTTGATAGTCGAAAAAGTTACCTGATTGTTTTGCAACAACAAGGCAAAAGAATGATCAAACCAATCAGAAAAAGCTTTAACAACCGTTGCACTGGCCAATTCCCCTTTGGACAACCCGCCCATACCGTCACAAACGACCCCCAGTAATACAGGGCCGTATTGTGCAGTGTTTGCGCTTTTCACAGTATAGCTGTCCTGATTCGTATTTTTAGTCGTTCCGATATCGGTTTGTGCAGCAATTAAAAAGCTCATACCTCTGGTTGCCCCTCTATTATCTGAAAATCAATTATCTCGTTTGCCATAACAATTCTGTCATAGTTGTGTAACAGGCATGGCTGATGGGGGACGAGTTTTTTTCCGTTCAGTGTTGTCCCGTTTGTTGACCCGTTGTCACGCAGATAATAATTATCGCCCTCGTAATAAATGGTTAAGTGGATTTTACTGACGCTGGGATTGCGGACCGCAAAATCACAACACATCGGGTCGCTCCCGATATGGAAATTCTGCTTTGCAAATTGTATCGATTGGCCTAGAGAAACAAAAAATAGCGCGACTGTTTTTACAGCTTTTTGCATTTTTGAATTTGCGTCTGACAGCAAAACCGTATTGCCGGAATTACAGTTGCCGTCTATGGCCCTTGACGCCCCGGAAAAATCGCTTGAAATCAACGGTGCTTGATTTATGTCCTGATTGACTGCAGAAGCCGGGCATGCACCCTGTTCAAACGAATGCAAATTGGTCGTCTCTCCAGTTTCGTCAAGAGATACAGTAAACTCGTCTTTCACAGCTGTCGAAAATGTTACGTCTGCAGCATCAAATACAGAAGACGAATGTATGCCGGAAGCAGTCAAATCATGAGAATTATCTTCAGTCAGAGGAACCGTGGCATCCAAATCCAAATGCTCACGAGAAAAGGTATTTTCTGTTGATGCCATGCGGTCCGGCGCAGACTGCACACTTAAAGGGGAGACATTCGAATCCGATTGAAAATCGGATAAGGCTGCCGGAGCATCCCCGGAACGCAGCGACGCCGGAGGTGCAAGACAGACGGTATCATCAGTAAATGGATTCAAAGAGCCACTTTGCTCACTCGCACAATTTACCACAGATTTAAAGTTAAGATTGATACAAGAATCAATTAAACCGGGAATATACTGTTCTAAAAAATTCAAATAGTCGGCAAAATCAAAAGCTCTTCTCTCGTTAATAAACTGCATAAAGGCAGAGAAAGCAACACTTGAATTTTGAGCACCGCGTTTGCATGCACATAAATTTTTTAGGAAATTGGATATGCAAGCGTCGTTAGACTCAAATACATCCGCGTACGGAAAATAAAAAATATTAAGCGAGTGAATATTACTGATAAAAATTTCATTTAATGGCAGATGCAGTTTGCAAACAGCAATTTTTCTATCTATTGTGGCTTGAAAAACATCCAGCAAATGCAAAATCAGAGTGAAAAATACACTGTCTTCTATCTCAGAGTCTAACAAGGATTGGAGCGAAACGCTGGGAGGTAATACATAAACAACGCTCTTTTTCTTAAAAGAAGAAGGAATTGCAATTCCTTCTATTCCCTTAGTCATATTAAATGCCGGTATAACTTCAACCGCAGCGCCGGGCATTTTACATTCAACTTGTAAACCAAGATTACTGTTCTTGACTTTAATTTTTCCCATTTGCAAGGACTCCATAAGCAATAAAATAAACTGACCAGAGATATTGATTAAATAAGCAAAAATTATATACATAAGAAGTGAAAAATCATACAAGAAAAAAACGATAGTTTCACTAAAATGCAAGCAATAAAAATCAAAAAAATTCACTTCTACGAAGTAATATTATATTTGAAGAAAAGGAAAAAGCAATTGTCTGACAGCATATATGCTAATCGGTAAAACCTAAAAAAGAGCATAAAAAAAGACCTGCAAAAAGCAGGTCAAAAACAGAAAGCAGGTCAAAAAAAAGACCTTCTAAATAGAAGGTCTTTGGAATTACACCCTAAAAACTGAACAAAGAAGAAAGCGGAAGAATAGAAGGAAAAACTGAGGAAAAAGTGTTTCAAACAATTGATTTCACTTTGGAAACCAGAAGGTCAAGCCCTCGACCTATTAGTACTGCCAAGCTAAATACGTCACCGCACTTACACACGCAGCCTATCAACCTCATAGTCTTTGAGGGGTCTTACTAGCTTATGCTATGGGATATCTTATCTTAGAGATGGCTTCACGCTTAGATGCTTTCAGCGTTTATCCAAACCGCACATAGTTGCTCGGCCGTGCCATTGGCATGACAACCGATGCGCCAGCGGTGCGTCCATCCCGGTCCTCTCGTACTAGGGACAGCGCTCTTCAAATATCCTACGCCCACGACAGATAGGGACCGAACTGTCTCACGACGTTCTGAACCCAGCTCGCGTACCACTTTAATCGGCGAACAGCCGAACCCTTGGGACCGAATTCAGCCCCAGGATGTGATGAGCCGACATCGAGGTGCCAAACCTCCCCGTCGATGTGGACTCTTGGGGGAGATCAGCCTGTTATCCCCAGGGTAGCTTTTATCCGTTGAGCGACGGCATTTCCATTCACATACCGCCGGATCACTAACTCCAACTTTCGTTACTGCTCGGCCCGTCAGCCTCGCAGTTAGGCTCGTTTATGCGTTTACACTCACTGCACGGTTTCCGTCCGTGC
>ERZ1090865.359-NODE-359-length-27390-cov-23.483556_pt1 | contig 27390 bp, 43 predicted proteins | sample MGYA00478478_ERZ1090865 | MGnify/ENA primary metagenome ERZ1090865 (study PRJEB33644, sample SAMEA5815715) | chicken gut metagenome | biome: Chicken; feature: Gastrointestinal Tract; material: Caecum | place: Ireland | collected 2019-01-01 | study: A study of the... | reverse complement strand
GCGCCCGCGCCTTGATAAACTGCGCCGTGCGCTTTGCATAGTATTGATGCTGCCTGTTCGCGTATTGCACGGGCGTATTCAACGCGCTTGTACAAGGCGTATGGTTCCCCTGCATGGCGGCATTTTTGATGTAGTTCTCGCTCTTGTTTGCCACAACTTATCCTCTCATTATTTCTCTATTCCTGTCCCTGTAACGGTAGTACACGCATCGTTCTGCGTAGAAATAGTTTTATCGCCACAATAAGGTACCGCCCACCATGGTTGCGGATATACAGGTGTAGTAATTGGCTGTGTCGGCGTAATTGATGGCTGCGGTTGTGAAATTATTGCATTTCTCCTGCCTTCTTCCTCTGCTTCCTGTAACAGTTGAGTAAGCTCTTCAACCGTAAGTTCTATTTTCCCTTTTTCGTTTGCCTTGAAAACTTTTATCATTGATATATCTCCTTAACCGAAATATCCGTTCCCTATCCTTTGCCCGTTAAACGGCTCTCCGTCGTTCCTTGTTACGCTCTTGATTTCAAGCCCCAAGACAAGTCTCCGCCCCACGTTGCTGTCGCCGTCATCAAACACACGTTCCCCGCAAGCGCTGTGCTTTGTGCGGTTAAAGTAGAACGAGCCAACGCCGTCGATGTTTACGCCGTGGAATGTTTCAAGCAATGCCTGTGAAATGGCAATCGCGCGGGAATAGGCTTCCGAGTGCGTGTTTGCTTCTTCCGTGTAGTGCGTCCATATATCGAATACGACGGACATCTGCACGGTAAAATCGTTGTCCGCAAGCGTGTTGCCCAAATAGACATAAATGCGCGTCTGTGCGTCCGTCTGTGCGGGCTTGATAAACAACTGCGGGATAAGCCGAAAACCCTTTTCTGGGTCGGGCGGGCGCGTCGGGTCGTCTGGATTAAACAGTACGCTCATTTTCTGCGCGGGTGTCGGAAGCGGCTTGTCGAGCGGGTGTGCCCCGTCGTAATAAAGATACTTCCAAAGCCTTGCGCGCGGATAGTCGTTGTCGTCGGGCGGCATATAAGTCCCGTTCGGCATATCGAGTATGTAGTCCATGATTTTACGCGGGATTTCCACTGTATGCTTCAGGTCGAAATATCCCTCGTAAATCTTGTGGTACGGGTACCATTTAGACCGAGTATCTGCCTCGTATGCCATAAACCTTTACGCTCCTGCTTTTTGTTCTGCTTCCCCATTCTTTTGCGCAAGTTGAGGTTGCGCCTTTTTGAGCTCCTCAACGACTTTCTTCATCGTTTCGGGGTCGTTCATAACCGTAATACCCGCTAATGCGCGCTCAATGCCGTCGTTGTGCGAAGCCTTGCGGTTGTATATTCCGATTTCAAAGAGCTTTTTCAGTTCCTTGTAATCTGCGATGATGTTGAAAACCTTGTCTTTGATAGATGGAAGATTTTTCAACCGTTCGAGTTGGTTCATCGGGTGTGACTTGGCAAACTTGTCGTATTCCTTGCAGCCAAACTCGGCAGGTATTTCCACATGAAAGTACATTTCGAGGAATGCTTTCATGAAAACAAGCTGCTTTTGGAGCAAATCTTCCTCGTAAAGTTGCGGGAGCGGCAAAAGCGCGTCGCTCTGCAACTTCTGTGTGGAAATATCCACGGGTTTTAGACACTCCCCCGAATATACTTCGACAAAAGCAATTTTTTGTGCAAGCGGTATATACTCTTCCGCCCGCTGTACCATTTCTTCCGTGATAACAAAGTTGAATTTCTTGGTAGCCATATTGGTAACTCTTAATCTCTCCTTCTATGGTTTTTTATTTATGGCATCAACCCGCTTCCTTCGGGGAAAGCCTTTCGGAAAGCGAGATTGTTTTCATATCGCCTCATCGCCTCTGCGCGTTTTGTACGAATGGCGATAAGGCGCTCTGTATCTGCACGCACCTTGTTGGCGCGGTTTTGTTCGGTAAATGAGCGGTCGTCTATTTTTGAGACCATTGACAGCCAATCGGTGTTAAACCTGTCCTGCCATATTTCTTGGAAACAAATGCCGAGTATCTGCATGATTTCGGGCGAGAGCTTTTGTGCAAATGCTCCGTCCGTGTAAAAGTCCATGTCAAACACCGTTCCTGCGGGGATAGGAGCATCCGCGCTTGCCGAAATCGTTATCTGCCCCGTTTCTGCGTTGTATGTAACGGCGTTGGTTGGAAGCATGATAATATTCCCGAAATCGTCTGTCTGCTGTATTCTGCAACAGAAAAGTTCATAGCTTTCAAAGTCTACGCCGAGGTCAACGGTGGCTGTGTCCGTAAGTTCCGCTTGTACCATATATTGATAACTTCCGATTTTCGGCTCAATAAGCGTAGGATTTTCCACCGTTCCGAGCAGATAAATCGGCATATCGGAGGGGTGGTTAAAAAGCGGAATTGCCGGGCGTAAGTATCCCCACATTTTGCGGGCATATAAAGGCATATCCTCTACCGAAAGCGATTGAAGATTGATGTCGTCCACATAAACGGAGCAATATTCGGTTATAACTTTCAAAATCGGTGTAGGCATAGTTTGTAATCAATATCAGATTGCCTTTGGGTGAGGCTTTTCCGCCCCACCCGAGCAATCTTTTAGGGATTCTTCGCCGAAAACGGCGTGTGAGTGTTTTAAGCTGCTTTCTTTTTTGCGTTGACGTTCTTGGTGAGTTCAACAAGTTCGTCAATCACCTTGCTCCAATATTCAGCGTCAAATGTATACCCCTTCCCTTGAGCATATTGCGAAAGGTCAGACATAACGCTTTTCTTTTTGAGTTCTCCGGACTTTACGCTTGTAGTAACAGCGACACCCGTTCCGACAAGCTGCTTTGTGTAGTTTTCATAGAGCTTCTCGGCATCAGAAATGAAGCCTTGCGCAGCCGATTTCATATCGTTGATTGCTGCTTCTTGCTCCGCGATGGTTTTGGCTGTTTTGTATTTTTTGATGCTTTTAACCAGCGCAACAACAAAAGAAACTACTGTCCCGATAAAAACGGCAATCGTAGCGCAAAGAGAGATGATTTCATTGATTTGCATAATAACCTCCCAGTTTACAGAAAGTAACAGCATATTACTTCGTTCACCTCCCCGCTAAAATAGCGGTTCGGCATTTGCCTACCGTCTTTGGGATAGACTTCTCCTTCAAGAAACGACTTGCAGGAAAAAACACGATATTCGCCTTTCGGCATATTTTCAATCGTGAGATATTTGCTCCCTTTTTTGCGGTCGAGAATGATGGATTTATCTATATCCCAGTCGCAAAATTCTCCGCAAACAACTACACTGTTGAGTGTTGTTTGAATTTGAAGTTTAGCCAACGGGAGTTACCTCTTCGCTTTCCGCGACTGCATCCATCGCGATCGCCGCGAGATCTTCTTGTTCTGCTTCCGCAATGAGTTCTTTGAGAAGCGAGATATAATGCTCATGCTTTTCAAGGTCTTCTGCCTTGACAGCCGCGTACTTCGCCTCGACAGTTTTCTTGTATTCTGCGACTTCAGCCGCTATTTCGTCGGCAAAAGTCTTTGCAATGAGTTCCTGTTTGCTCGCCTCGTATTCCGTGAGCTTTTCCATGAGCTTTTCCTTCGTCATGATGTTTCATCTCCTTTTATCAGATAATGCCCTGCCATTTTAAGAAAAGGTACACAAGTGCAGCGAGTACACCAAGCGCAACAAGTCCGAGAAGCGTCCAAAGAAAGCCTTTAACGGTTTTCGGTCTGTTTGCGTCCTCTGCCCCCGCAATGAGTGCACCTATCGTTCCACGCCATAGTTTGGAAAGCAGGAAAAACCAAACAAGAATGAACGACAAAAAGTATAGAAGAGCAAGGTTCATCGGTTTTGAAATGCCGACAAACTCCATGATTGGTTTAACGCCGTTGTAATGAAACTCTCTGCGTTTCTCGCGGTTTGCCCATTTGTCTTCCGTCGCTTCTATCGTATTCTTTTGCTGCTTCGTCGAGAGTTTTTCTCTCTCATACTGCACAGACTGCTTTGCAAAGGCTTCGCGTTCACGCTCAACTTCCGTATTGACGACGGCGGCTTCCTTAACATTGTCTTTGATAGTTTTGACGAACTTCTCATCGCTTGCGCTTGCGTCTTGCAGGATTTTGAGCTTTACGTCGTCCATACGGTCTGTAAAGCTACTCCCCGAAGAAGAGATTGTCGGGACTGCCGCGCCGTTTTCAGTTGTTACGGAAAGCTCTGCGGGTTTGCCCCCCGTTTCTTCCGCTTGTCCCGTTGTATCGGCTTCCTGCCGTTTCGTCGCGCCGTCCGATTGTTCTTGCTTCTTTTGCTCGCGCTCGCGTTCTATCGCGTCAAGTTCTTCATCGACAAACATTGTTGACTCCTGCCGTTATTCGGAATATTTTTTCCCGATGTCTTCCAAAATGCGGGTAAACAACCCGTCTTTATGGGTCTTCTTGGAAATTGCGTTGAGCGCTTTCACCGTATCTCCCGTCACGCGGGTATCTCCTTTCTCGAAGTAAGCGTCCATGAACATACCAGCGACAAGTTGTTTATGCTCGTCACAGAGCTTTTCGTAGATGGCGCAAATCTTGTCCTTCGGATAGTCGAGAATTGCATGGAACATCTCTTGTGAAAGATATTTGTCGTCCTCGTACACAAGGTTAAACCTCTTTCGCTCCGCTTCGGTCAGTCCGTCGATGACGAAAACCTTTTTCTTTGCGATAAGGCTTCTGTTGACCTGATTGCCAAGCCCGCGAATGAAGTCCTTTTTCGGCACGTCAACGGTTTCGCCCGCAACGGCAATCGTACCCCAATGAGGCATTGATACCGTCGTACCGTTTGCAAACCGCCCGACGTAGAGAATGGTGACATACTCGTCTTGCTTAACTTGCACAACGGAAGGAGAAGCCGCTTGCGCGGATTTCAAAGCCTCCGCGACTGCCGCTTTCACCATTGCGTCAAGTTCGTCTTTCGAGTACATACGCTCCGCAGGCTTGCGCCCGCGCGTTGCCGTTGTTTGTTCTGTGTTTTCCTGTTTGATTTCTTCTGCCATTTTTCATACTCCTTACAGATTTATTTGGCAAAGGCATCAGAGCCGTGGGAAGCGGCGCGGTTATTACGCCGCTCCACCTGCTCTTTTGCTGATTGTTAGTCGCCCGTCGGATAGACGCTCGTGATAACGCCGACCTTCGACGCGAACACGGGCTGAATATCCAGCGTTGCCGTGACGTTGATGTCGATGGTGAAGTCCGCCGTACCCTGCGCATAACCGTTCCCGCCCGAAGGGGTTGCGGTAAGCGTGATGGGCGTGCCTTCATACCTCGCGCCGACCAGCGGACGATACAGACCCTTTGCGAGAATGTAGATGTTATCGCCCGTGTCGATGGTGTCGAGCGTGCTATTCTGCGTGCCGGGAACGATAGCGGGCGTAACGGGGAACAAATCAACGCCAGCCGCCTTCGGCAGATAGCCGTTGTAGAACCATGCTTCGCCGAGACCGTACTGCAAGCCCGTCATCGCGCCGCCTTTTCCGTCCACAGGAAGCAGATTGGCAAGCGCGGAACTTGTACCGATAGCCATAAGCCCATTGTTCACGGAAACGCCGTTGGATGCCGCCACGAGGTCTCTGATACGCAGCCAGTTCGCCGTCGTGTATGTATCGGAGATAAGTCCCGACGGAATATAACCGTTGGTCGTATTGTTCTCGATAGCCGCGTTAAGCGTCTTCATGGTACGGGCGAAAACCTTGCTGTACAGACCGCGCATGATTGCGGCGTAGTAGCTGCCCGCATCGCCAGCAACGGCGTTCTGATACCATTTGATGGTCGCGTTGCAAGCGATAGGCTGCGGGTTGAGCGTGATGGTCTTTGCGTACATATAGTTCTTGGAAACGCTGCGGGAGCTGCCCCACGACACGTCCTCGAAGAAGAAAACGTCGTTCGACAGGATGTCGATTTCTTTGGTGCTGCCAAAGCCGACTTCTTCCCATTGAATGAGACCCGCCGTGCCGTCCGCAACAACGTCGTAGTAGATGGGAGCGAGGATTTCACGGTCGATGGAAGCCATCGTGCGCATGAAAACTTCGTCCATCGCGTAGGTCATGTTGTCGCGCTTAAACTCCTCGAAGGTACGAGGCGGCGTTGCGCCCGTCTGTTTGCAAGCCATAGCCGCGCAGTACAGGAGCTTGCGCTCTTTGTGGAAGCGCGACGCTTCGGAATAACTCATGCCCGAATCCGCGAGCAGAGAGTTGTACTTCTCGATGGCGAGCTTGTTCTGATTGATTTGCCCGCCGATGTATTCAAGGGCAACCATACGCCCCGTGGCAACGATGTCCTGACGGGTAATGGAAACGTCACTTTCACCTTCGCTGTTTGCGCGAAGCACGACCTTATCGTTGCCGCCCCCGACGCGAATATCTTTTGCGTCAAGGATGTCTCTCGAAATGGAATTGATTCTCAACATTGTCTTTTGCCCTCCTTACGCACCAGCGGAAACCGCCGCGCGCTTGATTTCGAGAACGTAACCCGTACCCCAGAAGGTGGAGCCTTCGTTGACGTTCTTCGTGCGCACAAGTTCACCGTACACAACGCCGCTCGTAGTGGGAGCAGCCGAAACGGGAACCCATTGCCCGTTTGCGCCGACAGAGAAGAATTTGTTCGTGCTGACGGCGGCGGAGAAGTTGTCCGCGCCCCAAGTGTACTGTTCGCCGACGATCAGTTCCGTGAAGTCGCCGCGCATACCCGCAGGGAGCGAAATCCCCAGCGTGTTCGCGCCAAGATTCCACTTATTGCCCGCCGCATCGGTCGCCTTGTTCACGTCGTAGTTGTTGAATGCGAAAATTCCCGTGTGGTCGCCCGTCCTGCCCGCAGGAATGACGTTGGCGGTCGTCGCATTGAAATACCAAGCATTGCCGTTGACAATGCCGAAGTCTTCATACCCCTCGTTGGGGAGATTTCCGTTCCTTACGCACAGCGTACCCGCGTTGCAGACGGCGGCGGTAAAGCCCGCACCCGTGCCCGTACCGAATTTGCCCGCGACGTTTTGAATCTGATTGTTCACGCTGTTGGAGACGGTAACTTCAAACATATATTTTGCCATTGCCTTATTCTCCTTGATTTGTTATTTGGAAATTCTTGCAAGGGACGACATGACGCCCTTGCTCGCGCCGCTTTCATCGGCACCGTCCCTGATGTTCGACCACTTAAAGCCGTTGTTCTTGGCTTTCTGCTCCGCTTTCGCCTTGTTCTCTTTACGGATTTCATCCATGCAGAGAGCGTCCACGTCGCACATAGCCTGTTTTTCACCGCAGAAAGCGCCGTGTTCATCGACCATGCCCGCGTACTTCCCGATGCACTCATCCGTCATAAGACTGTCGCACAGGGTATCGGGCAAGTCATAGCCACAGTCGTGCTTGTTGTCCGCAAGGCGGCTCTTGATGGCGGCTTTGACGGCTTCCTTGCGGCGCGCCGTTTCCTGCTCTTCCATCTTGTTGAGCTTCGCGGTCAGTTCTGCGTTTTTCTGCACTTCTTTTTCGAGCGCTGCTTTCGCCGCGTTGAGTTGCGATTTCTCTGTTCCGATAAGCTGCTCTGCCGATACGGTGACGGCACCGTCGCCTTCCCCGAAAACGGAATTGACGGCAACCGCCTCGATACGCGAGGGAACTACCGTGTCTTCGTTTTCCTGAAAGGTATATTTGAAGGTGCGCCCCTCATCGGAAAGCAATGCCACGGACAAACCATTGCAACCAAGCACGGTATAGCCCTCGAACTTGTCTCTGATGTCATCCAAGTTCAGAATCTTCATTGACTTTCCTACTCCTTTCGTTGATTTTTGTTGAGTTTGCGGCTCGTTATTTGAATCTGCGCTTATAAGGCTTGCAACTCTTAATTTGAGTTCTTTCAGTTGCCCCTCTTTCAGCGCGAGCTTCCTGATATTTGCGCCCGCTACGGCGGGTGTCGTGGTAACGCCGAGTATCGTTACTCCCACGATGGTGTATGAATCTTCAACCTCGACGTCGCCGTCCATATGGAATTTAGAAACAAGCGTTTCAATGCTGATAGGCATTTGCCCGCCGTTTTTCTCCAATTCCTTTATCATTTCGGTGTTGTAGAAAGACGGAAGGTAAGCCGTTGCTGTAAGCCATTCCACACCGTCTATCGTTTCCATGCGGGCGTTTGGCTGTCCGTTTATCATTTCGGGAAGCCAACCGTATGGATGTTCGCTTTCCGCTCCAATAAAACTTGCGTATTGATTCCCGTTTTCGTCTGTTACGATGGTAAAATCGTGCGAGTTCCCGATTTTTCCGTCGATAACCGAGTAAAGCAACGGGATGTTTTCCGCTTCCCTTGCGTGTTCCGCAACACGGGTGTACTGCCAATTATTGCGGTTTACTTTTTCATTGAGAAGCATGAGTTTAACTTTGTAATTTTTCTTGTCGTCCGAACTGCAAAACCGAAGTTGCCCCTCAAATATGCGGTGCGCGCTTCCGTCCGTATTGACTTGTCTGTATTTCCTCATCAGTCGTCCTCCGTCTCGAAATACGAAGCGACCCACTTATCGAAACTCATTTCCGAGCCGTCGCAATGCCATTGATTCCAAGCGGCAACGACCTTCGCAACGTCATCGTCAACATCTTCGAGAATGTCCTCCGCCTTGATAGCCATTGCCTTGTTTGCGGCAGTTTCTGCTTTTCCGATAAAGGCATACAGTTCCGTCTTAATGGCGGTAAGCGCTTCGTGGAATTTACCGAAAGCGTCATCAAGCGTGTCTATGCGCTCGGTAAACGCTTCCGTCGTCGGATATTCCTGTTCAAGATTTGCGGAGTGCAGAATATCGGCAAACTCATCGAGATATTCAAGGCACTTATGCGCAATGCCGTGAATAAAATCCGACGTGTGCGTCATGTGCAGAAACAAGCGCACCTTTTCCTTGATGGTGTCGCCTATCCTGTTCCCCGAAAGACAAGCATTGCTTACCCTGCGGGAGACATCGCGCAACTCCGCATAGATGGGATTGTCATAGGTAAATGTGTTTTCAAAGTCCATTGTGTGACTTCCTCCTGAAACGAAAAAAGCGGGGCTATAAGCCTGTACCGAAGTACAAACTTATAGCCCCGCTTGGCTGTTACGGCTATCCGCTTATAGCCGCCGTATATTCCATTTGTCGCCGTTCGTGCGCACTCACGGCGACGCCCCGTTTTGTTTATTGTCGCAATTAAAACGGAGAAAAGAAGGACACACCTATAGGGTCACTAAAAGTTCGCCTATGTTTTGGTGTTGGGAGCGCAGGCAAGAATCGAACTTGCGACCTCGTGGATATGAGCCACGCGAGCTACCTCTGCTCCACCGCGCTATGTCGAGGCTTTACGCCTCGTTTTGAATGATTTTAATGAGTTTTTTTGTGACTTCAAAAACCTTTATCCCGTCTTTTGAGTGGCGCACTTCCATGTCATTCCCACGCGCCGTGATTTCATCGGCAAGTACGTCAAGAGGTTTTTTGTTACCTTTTACGATACGCTTTTCTCCGCTCACTTTGCTTCTCCCCCTGCTGTCGTTTCTTTTTCGGTCTTATCTTCGGCGATTTCTGCTTCCGTTTTGGTCGGAGCGCCGCTCGCATTTGCTCCGCTTTCGTGGTCGCCCGTCGCCGTCTGCTTTGTCGCCGATTGCGTATAGGATGTAGCGGGCGGGATAAGCATATCAAGAAGCCCGCAGCCTTTTACGACGTAACTCAAAGACAATTTGTCAAGCACGGACATATTGTCGAGAGCGGCAAGAATAAAGTGCTGTTCCAGCCCGCCTTTGTCGAGCAATTTTATCGCTTCCGTGCGGATAAGGCTGTCGTTGTACACCGAGCCGAAAACCGTCATCTCCCACTCATACTTGAGATTGAGCGTCGAGATAAGGTGATTAAACATCTTTTCAAGCGTACGATACACCCTGTCCGCAAAACGGCTTTCAAGTTTTGCCGAATATTCTTCCTGCCCTGCGTGCGGGTTGCTTACGGTCGGGATAAGCGCGGAAAGTCCCGTTTTGCCATTTCCATATTCCAAGAATGACGAGCTAATTTCGTTCGCATTGGCAGCTTCCGCAAAATCATGCGATTTGATATTTTCCGCAGGAGCAAAGTATATTCCCGTACCGCCCGTGTTTGTGCTACGCATTAGCACATTCCAATAGTATTCAAACAGTTTCCTGTTTCCGTCGGAAAGCCTGAAACCGTCATCCTCTTTTGAGCCGTCCGTTGTAAAGTACGGAATTTCGCCCGTAAAGATTTTAATAAGCGGATTCATGATAAGCGAGAGCTGCGCAGCCTCGTAGTCCGCCTGTTGTGCAAAGGTTTGGAAAAGTCCAGCAAACGGCGAAACGGCGATTGCCGTACTGTCGTCTATCTCAAACGTCCAAACGCGGTCAATCGGAAGCGATACGAAGTAACACCACCGCCCGTTTTGCATATACATCTGTGGGTTTCCCTCGCCGTTCTTGTTGACGGCGTTCAGATCGACGTGGTATTCCCTGCCGCCCGCTTTGACCGTTGCGTAGACGTACTTCGCGCGTATCTTGTCAGTCTCTTTCGGCTCGACAAAGATATTCTCAAAATCTCGGATAAACGGCTCGAACAAATCTCCATACTGCCTGTAATCGGTTGCGGGTTGTAGAAAATACATCATATCAAAGGAAACGGTGTACTTACTGATATTGTTAAAGCCGATTATTCTGCTCCACGCAGTCGGAAGTTGCTGATGGAAAATGTAATTGACCTTGTTGTGTACCTTGTCGAGGCTCGACCGCGTTACATAGAAGACTTTGCCCTGCAAAAGCGCTTGCGCGGCGGCTTGATGTCCGAAGTCTTCTACGCAGAAAGCCTTTTCCGCTTTATCCACCATGCGCCATTCACGCAGAAACTCATCCGTCTTCGCCTTATCTTCTTCGATATACAAAGGCTTGACGTAATGGTGATAGGTCGGCATATCGGCATAGCTTTTTTGCAGTTTGAAAACAGGATATGCTGTCCACTTCAACGCCTCTGCAACTTTGCGAAGCGGAAGTTCGCTCGTCTGCGGGGAAAGCAAAAATTCGCCGAGTTCTTCCTTTGTGTAGTCGGCGGGCAACGGGTTGATTGCCTTGACGCGCATATTGTTGATAAACGGCTCATTGTTCAAGCCATATCCCACGCGCGAAAAGGCATTATAGAAAGCATCCGACCCCATGTCGCCGTATTGTCCCAAAAGAGACTGTAACCTTTGGATTGCCAAAGAGTACGAACTTTCTTTGGGCGCGGCGGACGCGACATTCTGTTCAGTTGTCCGTGTCGCGGTTGTCGCCCGCCTCTTGTTGTTTGACATCTTTCTGCGTTTCCTGTTCCTTTTGCCGTTTTTGCTCTTTTAGGGCTTCTTCTACTTTGTCAAAGTAGTCCATAAGCGCGGAGGAATATTCTTTTTCCCGTTCCCGCATTGTCTGTGTGTTGATTTCGAGTTTGCACGCCGTGAGCCAACTCTTTTCTTCTCGGTTAAGCGTTACCTCGACCGCCTCGTCTTGCAGGATAAAGTTTTCTTTCGGTTCGGGCGGCGTATCCGCGTAAATGAGAAGATATTGGTGATGGCTCGGTATGCAACTGTATTTCACGCCCTGCGGTATGTCTTGCACAAGCCCCGCATAAAGGCGATATTTTTTGACTTCTTCTGCCATGCTCCTATCTCCTGCGCATTGCAATGAGCCGTGCCCGATCTACCGCAATCGGTATTCTGTCCGATACGCCCGCCGCTACGCCGTAATCGTCCGCAAACCCGCCGTTTTGCTCTATGGCGGCAATCGCATCCGAATATGAGCTTTTGCGCTTGTAGTTTGTCTTTACAAGTTCTGCTTCGAGTATCTGCGCAAAGCGGAGCGCGTATTTCAATGCTGACCACATATCGCGCTGTATGCTCTTGGAGCGCCGTTCTTCTTTGAGCGTCAAGCCGCTTGTTTTCAGTACGAGGTTTTGTATCTGTTGGCAAAGCTCGTCCGTCTTTCGATACGGATAGCCGATTTTTCCGTCCGCAAAGTCGTCTTTGATGCCGTGCTTGCGCTTGTACTGCTCGATACCGTCGGAAGCCGCAGAAGTAAGCAAATCGACGTTTCCCTGCTGAAACTCTACCTGCGCGTATTGGAGCATATCGCCTTCCGCGTCCTCTGTTCCGCGCGTTCCCGCTTTTAACGGATAAAGCACAGGCAAAGCGCCTTCCTGTTCGAGTTCTACATAGCGTTTATGTTTATAGCAACAAAGCGGCTTCGTGCCGTCTTTTGTCGGCTTCATCAGTTCTTCGACGACTTCTCTCCCGTATGCTTGCGCGTCTATAACAAGATAAGTCGCGCCCGCGCCGTTTTTACAGTATTTCTGCCAAAGCGATTTTACTTTCTGCGCTTGCAGATATGCCGTTGCGGGCGGCGGGTAAGCGTCAACATACACGCATTGTTTCTTGTACTTGTCGCGCCGCGTCTGTGAAGTGTATCTCGTGAGCTTCAATACAACGTCCGCACACTTCGCGTTTTTCGCTCCGTCTTCATAGGAAACGTCGTGCGAGACTATGTAAACCGTTTCTTCGTCCCCGTTGTGGAAGTCTTCCATTGCCATAAGTTTACGGCTGCGGGAAAGCACTTCATCGGAGACAATCGGGTTTTCGCTTGTGCCTGTGTACCGTGCGCTCATTTCACGCATGAAGTTTTCCTGCGAGAGTTTGTTGCGCTGGTCTTTTATATAGTCAATATCACGGATATTGCACAAAACAGCAACTTCCCACGGAATATCGAGGACGTACCCTTCGTGTCTGTCCCCGTACAGCATAGCCGCTAACGCCTTATGCCTGTGTACAGTGTATGCCCTGTTGAGTTTCGAGCAAGCGTTCGTGATATACGAGTGTTTGAAGTTTATATGCGTCGGGTCGCGCTTTTGGTTGACCGTTCTTGCAAGACGGACTGTCGGGAGAATATCTTTCTCAAAGGTCTCCATATCAAATCCGTCTGCACCTTCCGCGCCTATCTCTTCGCCGATACATTGGCTCGCGTTCGAGCCGCGCGGTGCATACATGGAAAACTCGCTTCCGTACCGCGTCGTAATACGGAACATATCGGAGCGGTCGTTCCTTATCTGCCATTGCGACGCTATGTCGGGATAATCTTTCTCTATCTGATGAAACGCTTGCGTTGCGAGTGCCGCCGCTTGCTTTTGGTTCGGTGCGCAGTAACGCATTACTTCGCCCGGATAGAGTATGCCGCAAATACAACAAGTAAGAAGAAGATATTGCGTCTTACCGATACCGCGACATCCCGTGATAAACACGTCTCGGTTACGACTTATCAGCCGCATGATGATTCTGTGAGGAAGTTCTATCTTGTACTCCGCATTTGGACTTCTGAATATATCCGCCATAATGTCAGGGTACGCACGGAAAAAACTTATTATAAACGCGGCACTATCTTGGTCTACATCATCGTAATCGAAAGCTTTTGTGTGTTCTACATTTACCCATTTGTGTAAAGTTTTTGAATATCGTTTTCCGTTGCTAAAAATAGCCCGTGGGCATTATCGTTTCTCCTTTTTTATTGTTACATACTTGTTGTGTTTATCTATTGGAATTTCAATAGCATCTTCAACCGTCCAGCCTCTTTTAATTCTTTTCCCTAATTGGGTAGGAGAAATTTTATAACGCTCTGCCATTTCTGTAAGAGTGAGCGTTTCACCTTTATAAGTAATGTAAACATTACAGCGAACATTATTGCTTTGCTGTTTAGCTGTAACCCATCTGCAATTAGATGGCTCGTAATTCCCGTCAACATTTATTCTATCTATTGTGCATTGACCTTTGGGCGCATTTTCATCGTAACCATTTGCATATGCCCAATCATAGAAAGCCTTAAAATCATTGCGCCATTCATCACATACTTTAATTCCTCTTCCGCCATAAATTGAGTATTTTTGATTATTCGGGTTTAAGCATCTTCCCTTCATAGATGACCAGACCCCATATAATCTTGATCGGCGTAATCCGTGCTTTCTAAAATTATCTCCGCATTGTTTGTTTTTGTGACAACCACACGATACTACTTTACCAGAGCGCAAACTGCTTGCGTAAACTATTTTCTCTGTTCCGCAATCGCAATGGCATAGATACTTTACATTATTATTTGTGCTTGGCACTCTACGCAAAACAGTATAGTTTCCAAACCTTTTTCCCGTTAAATCAATATAACGCATATTCATTTACCGTCCTAAATGTATTCCGCCCAAAAAATGTATCATTGGGGAAACAAAGTGGACGGACTTCGCTTTTCGGCTTGCAATACCTATCCCCAATATTGATACCTAACTCAATTCACGCCTCCGTATTCGGCGCTATATTCTTTTTTGTCGCCTTTTTTTGCTTTTCAAAAGATACATTCGCCGTATTTGTAAAGCGTTTATGCTCGCGTTCTTCGTCGGTCTCTTCATCGGCAAATTCATTGAACTTATCTTCAATGTCGAGTTCGCTCGGAAGTTCGTCGGGCATATATGCGTCTGCGTTTGCCCGCATTGTGCTGTACATACGCTCAATGATAGCGTCGCAAACGTCAAGCGAGTAATCGTATTTCTTGCCCTTGATAAAACGCTTGAAAAGCACTTCCTGCGTTTTGTCAATAGGCAAAAACTTCCCATCTTCCATAAGCCCTGCACGTTCAAGCGCAACAACTTGGCTCATAAGCTCAAAGCCTTCAACGGGCTTCTCATCTTTCTTTCGCATTTGCTCGGAAGAAAGCACGTTATCGACCATTGTTTGAAGCGCTTTCGCGTCGGTGTATTTTCCGCGCTGTATGAGCCTGTCTATCTCAAAATCCCACTTAGCGACTTTAATAAGCGTAATTTTCATTTGCGGGGTAATCGTCTGCCCCGAATAAGCGCTTGCACGGGCGGCATAAAGCCTGTCAAGTTCCGCATACCGTTTTTCGGTCGCTTCCTTTGCCTCGCCTTCTTCCCTCTCGCCCCAGCGTGTTCTTTGCTCTGCCGTCCCCGCAATTCTGTCGAGTTTTGCCCGCTCGTTCTTGATATACGCGGCAAGGTCTTTTTCCGTAAAGTTCCTGCCGAATACCCGCAAGAGGTCTGTCTCGCCGTCGAAGAACGTAAGCACTTCGTCGTCTTTTCTGTCTTCGCCCGTTTCTGCAAGGCAATCTATGTACAATATCCATGCGGTTTCGTTGCTCTCAAAGTCCGTGTCCGCGAGGACGATAGGCTTACACGGCACGTTAAACGCCGCACAGCAATGGAACAACGACAAAGAGCGTCCTTCCACTCTTGCGAGTTCGTCAAAATACTTCTGCTCGCAGTCGATACACAAATGGGATATTCCCGTTACGCTGTATTCCGTTGCCACTTCTCTGCTGTTTTCGGGGGTAAGTCCTACGCCGCAACGGTGGCACGCATATTCAGTTGTTACACCGTTATTTTTTACTTTTTTCGGCATAGAAAAAACCCGCACAGCAATGTTGCTATGCGGGTTGTACACAAAAAAGAGTAAACGGCACAAAAGCAACATCGAAAATCAATGTGCTTCTGTCAACTGTCTTGCTACGCGGTATGTAACCAACGACTGACACGAGACGGCTATAAAAGCCGATAAAAATGTGCCGATTTACGCATTATGTGAGTTGCAGATTATTCAATTTTCTTTATTCTAACACAACATATAGTGTGTGTCAAGTGTTAAAACACAATTTCTGCAAAAATGTTATGAATTTTTTTTAATTTCCCAAAAAGAACTTACGCCTATCTGATTCTTCATCCCGCATTTTTCGCACACGATTGTAACCGCACTGTCTGCCCCAAGCGTTGTTACCTGAATGGTTCTTCCATATCGCTTGAGAACAAGTTTATTTCCGATTATGTACCCTAAAAGGTTCTTACACTTACAACCATCTTTCTCGCCGCAACACCGAATTGCTTTCTTGCGCATTGATTTTCTCCTTAAACCTCATTCCCCCAACAATCCCAGCCGTCTCTTTCGTTTCGTGCATACATTTCAAGACGATTAGTATTCGGGTAAAGTCTTTCTATAATTTCATACGCCTTTTGTGGTTTTTGGGAATGTCGTTTTACTTTCTCCGTAAACACACTATGTATCTTTCCCCTCTCATCGTTAGCCACAGGGGACAATTTTCCTTTATACATATACAGCAAGTATTCGTGTCCAAAACGGATTGTAAACGCCGCAGGTATTCCTGTAACTTTATTCCAAATCATTCGTGCATGAAGTTTATAGCCAAGACTTTCGGCTATGCGTTGTGCTTCAAACAAATACTTATCTATCGTCCATAAAAACATAACGCTGTTTTCAGCTGTATGACTTACCGCTTGCTTTAAGTGTTCTTCGATTTCGTCAAGTGTACAGGTATGATAATCCAAAGGTTTTCCACTACTATTAGCCCTAACTGATTTTTTGCCACCCTTGCTTTGCTTCCACGGAGGGTCTGCGTAGATGATGTCGTACTTCTTATCTGTTGTTAAAATATTTATTACCGCCATTTGATTACACCTCCCGCCAAATGGTTATTCTCGCCGTTAAAATCTCAACGTATTTTTGCATGACTTCCGCTTGCTCCGTCAAAAGGCGTTTTTCGGCAAAGTTCATTTTCTTTTGGAAAGTTTCGGAATGGATAAAATCCAACAATTTATCTAATCTCTGTTCAAGCTCCATCCATTCTTGCACTACTCGCTCTTTTGCTGTCGTTTTCTTTGTGGTTTCTGCACCACACACAACATCATCTTTGGATAGCCACTTCTCCCATGCTCCGCACTTGGCACAATACAAACCCTTATGCACGTTGCTTCCGTTCGGAACTTCTTTGATGACGTATTCTTGCGCACCGCACTTTTTGCACTTAAATTGAATTACTGACATTTTACTTTTCCTCCTCAATGTGTTCTGCCTGCAAAAAGTCGAGCATACAAGCGAGGCAACTATTATTCATTGCCGCACAGCGCTTTTCCCCTTCGTGCTTATAATCGCAGATATGCGGCTTATCATAGCCGAGACCGCCTTCCCTTGTGTCGTGTATATCTAAATACTTCGCAAATTCCTCATCAGGAAGTGATTGTATGTATTCGCGGTTAGTCATTTTGTATCTCCTTTCAACTCTCTTTTTCTCACAACGCACCACTCGCCGCTATTTTCCTCCTCTTCGGTCATTTGTTTGCAAACAAAACCGTAATCCAGAAGAATTTCCTTTACACTCTTACAACTTGCGAGCGTTCTCTGTTCTGTAACAACAAAATCGTGCCTTGTCATATATAAGTCAATATTTCCAAAGGCGGGAAGCTGAAAATACCAGCGCCACATATTACAAGTCTTTTCCATGTCGAGTTGATTAGTTACGAGAATCTGGCTTCCGTACTCAACGACAGTCGGAGTAACTAACCCGATTCTACGCAGATACAGTTTTTTGTCTGAAATCATTTTGCTTCTCCTTTCAGTTCCGCGAGGCGGGCTTCGGCGGCTTCATACGTAAAATAAATTTCATCCCAATTTAATGTAAGACTATTACATTTGACAAATTTGTCGCAAACATAATCCACTGTTCTGCACCGCACTTCTTGCCGCCTTGTCATCGTTGCATCGTTCCATATGGAAGCAATATAATAGATATTGCGGTTCAATGTTGCCTTTTCCAATCTCTCGCGCAGGGCGGCGTTTTCGGATTGCAAAGTTTCGATAAGGCATTTATCGCATTTCTCAAACCAATCATAAAATGTCAGGGATTGATTGTACTTTTTGCAATACCCGTCAATAATGTTATCGTTGCTTTTATCCTGTAAAAATTCGCAGTTATCGCAATAGTAATCAGTCATCTTTTCCTTCCTCCGCGAGTTCTTTTTCTACATATCCCTGTGCTATTAAATCGAACAGTTTATCGTATGTACTAACATAAGGTTTATTATTGCTAACGATTGTGATACGCTTTGTATTCGTATCAATTCTTAACTGTTTTTCGCTGCAACTGTTTTCTACATATTTTTTACCGTCCAATTTATAGCCTAATTCGTGAGCGTTTGCACAAAATCTATTCCATTCTCTCTCTTTAATTTTTAACATTCCTTTCCTCCGCGAGTTCTTTTTCGGCTTCTATTAGGCGTGATTCTATGAAGAATTTTTCATCGCACATAGGTCTTATGCCGTGTTCATACATCTCGTGTACAAGTTTTGAAAACGCCCTTTCTGCAACTTCAGCGCGGTGTTTTGCTTCTTCTGCCTCAAATACAGCCATTGCCGTTGCGGAAACGCCTATCTCTCGTGCTATTTTGACGATATTTCTAACCACCTCTGCGATAAGTTCATCGGTACATTCCGTAACCCGTTCACACTCCGCAAAGTTTGTTTTTGAATAACACAGCCTATCATCGCCCCACAAATTTTTGTGTTCATTCTTTTGTGGACAAAAATAATCGGCTATAATTTGCGCAATCTTCTTTTTCAGTTCTTCGTTATTCATTGTTTTACCTCTTAATCGTCGCTTGTTCTTTCGGCATAAATTCTTTGCACTTTATTGTCAGTTCCGTAGTCCTGCAAATAATCGTGTTTTTAAGATTCTCGCAATCCTGTTGATACTCTACGCAATACTTGCAAACGCTCTCTTTCACGCAGCAGTTGCATTTATAACTTGTGTTCATTATTTCCTCCCTGTTTGAAAATATTAAATATCTCAACTCCGTATGTTTTTGCAAAATTTTGCAATGCACCAAAATTAACTTCGATGTTCCCCGTAATAAAATTCATATTTACAAGATTGCGCCAAAACCAAGAGAAAATTTCCCGTGCAGTTTCTTTTCTTATCGTTTCAACTTGCCTTATCGCATCCATTCCCATGCGACAAGCCTCGTTGACAGGCTCTATGCTTTCGTAATGTTCACGATGTTCCGGGTCAAGTATTTCAATCGCTCGTTCAGGTGTCACTATTTACCTCCTTGTCCATAAACCGTATTCCGTATTTGTCGCGTAGCCACTCTACCATAGGAACAAAAATGAATTGTGGCATTTTCATCTGCGGGATAGTCGTTTTGACCTCTTCTAAATATTGCGGCGGTATATCCATTCCAAGCAGAAAAATATCCGTCAGTCTGTCAAGTAGTTTTGCTTGACATGGCGTTACATTTTTGTTCGCTCTTGCAAGGTCAATCTTGTTCGGAAGCCAAGACCGTGCGTAATTGAGTTGCGCTTCGACTTTCTTGCTCTTGTTCGCCGCCAATGCAACGACCATGCCGAGCGCATCAATCTCTTTCCCCGTGGCTTTTATGTATTCCTGTATGATATACAGCGGGTCTTCGCCAAAGGCTTCCATATTCCTTGCGTAGTCGGAAAGTTTAATCTCCATCGCCGCATACCTCCTTGACAAGTTCGTCTATCTTGTCCGCCATTATAGACGGTATAAGCTCATCGAACTCATAATAAAACGCCATTTTGACACTTTCCGCAAACTCTTTCACCGCCGCACGCACGTCGCCGTAGCCTTCGGCTTGTAAGTCTTTTGCCGCACGAAAATATTTACAGTCCTTCTGCTTTGCAAATTGACAGTTGCGAATACAGTCTTTCTGTTCGCAATCGTGTACCGTGGTGGAAATTATAAATTCCATTTCCTCAATCCCTTTCTGCTTATCCATTGTAACCTTCCTCAAAAATCATAGCCATCAGGCTTTCTGCTCGTGTACGGCGTATCGTCCTCTTTTTGATAGTCGCCTTCCTCAAGTTTTTCCTTGACGATTTTTCGGTAACGCCACACTTGCGGCATAAACGTCTCGCAGAAAAACTGTTCTTCTTCTACCCAAGCTCCGTTTTCCTTCCTTTTCGACGTGTAAAACGCGCCCGTTACGATGACCGTCATTCCGCGCTTGAAGTGCCGCACAAACTTGGCAAGTTTACGCCAACAAACACAAGATACATAATCGTCAATAAGTTCTCCGTTCTCGTCCTTGTGCTTGCCTATCTTCAAGTAAAACGTTGCTCGCGGGAGTAGCTTGTCTTGTCCGACAAAGTCAAACAAGACTTCCGACGTGATTGCCCCGCTCAACATTCCGTTTTTCTTTCCATGTTCGTCAACATAAACTATCTTTGCCATTGCGTTCCTCTGCTCAAATCCACTTAACTATTGTATCTCCCGTGTACCCTTTCTGCCATTCATACCAAGCATAGGCTACGGCACTTCCGCCACCCGCTCTCATGCCGCTAAAATCAGCGTTTTTGGCGCAAAGCACCCTTTCAGAGAAAACATACATTGCTTTCGGGGGTGTCTTTGCAAAAATCTCCTTGTACCGAGCCTTGCCCTCCAAAAATGTTAGTTTTAGAAACATAAAGCAGTGGCAATCGGCAGAGAGCAGTTCAAATGCTTTCAAGACAAAATCTTTGGCGTACTTGTAAGGCGGATTAGTGAGAATATCAAACTTACCCTCAAACGGAACATCTGCACTCGTCGCTGTCAGAAAGTCCTTTATTGCTCCAAGTGGATAGCCGCGCTCTACAATGTCCGTAGAATACACATTGTAGCCGAAGTATGTAAGCCGTTCGCTCAAATGTCCTGCTCCAGCCGCACATTCCCATATCTGCTTATGAGGGTGCACGATTTTAAGCAGTTTGTCGATGGCTATTTCGTCCGTCGCATAGAAGTCCTCGCTCTGCCGCTCCTTGTCGGTGTGGTTGCTTGCACCGAGTGTTTTCCATATCGAGTTGTTGTTTCCCGTCCAATCTTTTGTCATACAATATCCCAAATACTTATCTGCGATGAAAATTGTTCGTATCGCTGTTTCCCTTTTTCGTAATATCCCTTGTCGAGTTCAAAGCCTATCCAGTTACGGTTTAACTTATGGCACGCAACGGCAGTCGTCCAACTTCCCATGCAAGTATCAAGCACAAGTTGTCCTTCGTTCGTATTGTCGCGCAGAAGTTCATACCACAAAGGCAACGGCTTCATCGTTGGATGAATTTCGTTCACGCCGCACGGATAACGGAATACCGTATTTTTGCAAAACCCGTTGAACACCCCCCCCCGAGACTTTGCATATACGCAACACTCTATGCCGCTCAAATAAACCGTCTTGCCGTTCATCGGAGAAGGATTTGTTTTCTCCCAAATAAGCAACCTCGTTGTCATCCCCTTCGTAACAAAGAACTTCCGAATATCGCTTACTTGTTCCGTTCCACAAAAAATGAGAAAGTTCCCATTGACAACTCTAACCGCTTGTCGAAGATATGTATTCAGATCGAACGTAGCACTATCCGCTTGTGCCTTATCAAGGTTTCGTAGTCCGTTGCTTTCTCGATTGACTTCCCCGTATGGCAAATCAGTCAAAAGACAATCGGCTTTTATCCCTTGCTGTTCCATAAACCGCATACCTTCTATGCAGTCCATGTTGTAGCAATGGTTGAGTTCGATTTTCATTCTTATCCTCGTCTAATAGTTTTAGATTTCGTAATGCTTTGGAAATATTCTTTAATCTTGCTCATCTTTTCCCTCCTGTCTTGAAGTGCTGTATGTTACTTCTACATTAACCTCAAAATTAAATGTTTTCCCGCAATTATCGCACTCGTACTCCCCTTCGCCTTGTCTCTGAAAATATCCGTCATCATCTTCTATTCGATTGCCACAATACGGGCATATTATCGCATCCTCATAATTAGTTTCGATTTGCTCGTTTACTTTAAGACTTTGCTCTAAATCTTTATAATATCTATTTTTACGACATGAAAAACAAATACCGTCTTGGAAGACGTGTTCATATTGGGTTATTTCTTTCCCGCAAATTTTGCAATTATATCCTTTCATTGTTCTTCCTCCTCAAAATCGTTACACCCATCGCAACAAGAAGGCGTAATATAATCGTCTCTTATGCTTTAGAATGGGATTAAATCGTCCGTCCCGTCATCCTCGAAGACTTCCATCTGCACGGGCTTTCTCGGCGGGCGATTGCCGCCGTTTCCCTTGCCACCGCCGATATAACTCTGCGGCGCGGAATGTTGCTGTTGGCTTCTCTGTTCGCCGTTTCCTTCCGTATCCTGCTTCGTAGAGAGAAATTCAACGTCAAACGCCTGAATGTCAAACGCCTGTCTCTCAACGCCGTTGTTGTCCGTGTACTTGCGGATTTGCGGCTCGCCGTACACGCAGACCTTGCTCCCCTTGCGGACGTATTTCGCCACGTTCTCGGCAAGTTTCTTCCAAGCCGTTACGTTGAAAAAGTCCGTAACTCTGTTCTCGCCGTAACCTCTGTTGACCGCAAGCGTAAAGCGGCAAACTTGTACCCCGCTTGCAGTCTCCGAAAGTTCACAGTCGCGCACCGCGTTCCCGATTGCATGAATTTTTGCTCCCATTGTTATGTATCTCCTTATGATATAAATTTTTCTGTTAGATATTCCCCGTTGCAAGTCTTGCACCGAGATTGATGTTGACTTGCACTTGCGCCAATCGGTCTGAAAACTCCACTTTCCGATAGTAGGCTATCTGTCCGTCTTCGCTGTACTCTTCGTCGTTTTTGCCCTGTACGTCAAGGACGAGGCGTATTCCAGCTTTCCTTAACAGTTCGAGCATTTCCTTTCTTCCCTTATCGCTCTGTATGAGCCGATACACCGTCCGCTCCGATACGCCAAGTACCTTTGCAACGTCCTGTTTTGTAAAACGGGATTTGACGTAGAGTTTACAGTTCTCTACTTTCCCTGCCAACGGACATTTCCCAAGCACGGCGCAGTTGAAGCAATTTCTTTCGACATCCATTCTTACACCTCCTGTTTGTTCGCGTTACAACATCTCCTTAAAAATAGCCATAAGCACATCAACGACAATGCTGTCGCCCGATAAATGACAAAGGCTTGTTTTGGATTGATTTACGGCAATCTTGTCAAAGTCATCGTCTTTTACGCCCATGAGCCTAAATCTCTCTCGTTCCGTCAGTTTTCGTATTCGCACGCGCTTTCCGTCAACAACGCAATTTCCGTAATCATCTACAACAACGATTTTCACGTTTTGATTACCACCGCTGCAAGTGTTTAATGTCGGAGCCGCGCAATCGGGGTCATACACGCGCCTTACCATTTCGTGCATGTTTTCCATACCCCCCCCACTTAACATTCCAAGACACTTGCAGTTTAATCTTTCCACAGTACAACCCCACTTGTGCCATCGGCGCGAAGTGTACGAGACTTTCCCTCATATTCTCCGCGAAAAAACTCTGTACTTTTTCCTATATCAATTCCGTTTGCTTTCACGATACTCCCCCCCCCCCGTGTCATAGGCTCGTCCACTTCCATTATCGCTGTCATCGGTTGATTCCCGAAGCCTTTGTAGTCTCGCGCCATCAGAGTGTTCGCCACTTGCGTAAACTTGTCTATCTTCGTTGCCTGTTGGCTCAATAATAAAGTTTGTTTGCGGTCTGTATCCGCTCTCTGTTTTAATTGTCCTTGCGTACCCCCCCCCGTCAATATCTATCGGCGACCAGCCAAAGCCGTGTCCTTCCGCATCGTGGCGTTCTTTGTGCTTAATAAGAGAGATTACGACTTCGGGTTTGAGATAGTAACTCTCATCGATGTCTTCTTCCAAAACATCTTTGAGCGCTATGCCACACCCAACAGGCGTCGGAAAATCATAATACCAATCTCCCAAAATGCTCACCATAAAGCACCGCGCCCTATTCTGCGGCACATTAAACTCCGTTGCGTTCAAAACTTGCCATTTTGATTTATAGCCAAGTCTGTCAAGCGTTGCTATCCATTCGGAAAACGCTTTCATATTCTTTGACCCGATAACATCGGGGACGTTTTCCATAAGAAGCACTTGCGGGCGCTCTTTCATTTCCAAAAGCAGCCTTTCAACTTCCCAAAGAAGCCCGCTCCTTGTACCGCTTCCTTTTTCCATTCCGGCGCGTTTACCGGAATTGCTCAAATCCTGACAAGGAAAGCTATAAGTCATTATGTAATCGTATTTATCTGTGTCTGCAATTTCCAAGTCTGCGCCTTTAATATTGCAAACAGAAACAAGGTTTCGCGTTGCTCGTATGTTGTTGTAAGTTCGCCTTGCTTTACTCTCACCCATTCGCTTTATCTGTTCAAAAGACATAGGCGCATTATAGTCTGTGGATATTCCCATTCGGAACAACTCGGCAAACACTTCTTCTTTTGTGAGCGTTTCAGAATAATCTGTGTCATCTTCTCCGCAATGCAAGTCTTTATACGCCTGTATGCTCTTTACCGCCCATTCCGCTATGTGCCAATGCTCGTATTTCACGCCGAGATAATCAAGCGCAAGAGCGGTACTTCCATACCCCGCAAAAAGTTCAACAAGTCTTATCGGCTTTTTTATCTTAAATTTCTGCGCTCCGTCAAAAAGACTAATTTGCCACATTTGTTCAAACCTCTTTTATTCTTATCCCGTATCTCCACAACATCAACTTACGCTTGATGACAAAAACCGCGTATGCGCCACCGCCTTTATAGCCTTTGCAGTCCTCCGCAACTGTCTTTCCCTGTTTGTCTGTATAGGTAAAATCAGAAAAATAGGCACACTCGCGCTCTAACACCTTGCCCGCTTTCTTTTGCCCCGTCTTTCCTATGTACAACTCCCTCTGCGCAGGAATTAGGACGTACTTGACCTGCCTTTGCAGATTACTTATCTCTCCAGCCTGTTCGAGAGCGCGAAGTTCAAACCACCTGCGCGCTTCCTTACGGCTATCGAAGTCCATGCCAAGCACGGTGACTTTTTCAGCGCCGTACTTTGAGCGGTCTTTCTTCGGCGTTACGCTGTCCGCCTGAAAGACGGGGCATTCGCTCCAAAGTTCACAGCCACTCTCGGAATAGTTCGAGCATTGCTTGTGTGCGCAGGGGATTTTGTTAGTTTTCATCGGCTTCAATGTAATACCATGACATCGGCGGGCGCTTCAAAAATGTTCGTTTGAAGAACTTGCAACTCATCCTGCCGTCCTCGCTGTCCCGTGCGCAAATATCGTATTCGTCGCAATCTTCCGCGCACCTCCCATAAATTGCGAACTCCGTAATATCTCTCGGCTTGTCAAACAGCTTCGGCTCTGTGATGTGCCATAACCAGCCCGTCCCTTCTTTTTTGCCTTTGCCAACAATGTAGTCAAACATTTCGCGTTCTGTAAGACAAGTTCTTTTGACCTCATTCCCAAACAGATTTGTTAAATGTTTTTCTCCGCTTTCCCCATAATAGGCTTGACAACAAGTAATCCTATTGCACACAAACTCGCCGATAACCTTGCCGCCGCCGTAAACGCTTTGCTCAAAACCGAATACACACGGCTTACTTCTTCGAATGTCATACCTGCAGACAATCTATCCTCTCTTTCCATTAGTTCCATCCTCCCAATAATGATTTTTTTGACATAATTCCTTTATCTCTGAAATTTTTGTAGTTGCCGGACGAATAAAGAAATGTTTTTTGTGATCCACAGAACGATAGCGGGCGAACCAGCCGTTTTTTGTTTTCCAAACAAGAAAATCCCCGTTATCCCCTTGCGCTTGCCAATCTCCGTTTTCAAGACGTTTCCATTTCATAGTTATCCTTGTTTAATAATGAATTTTATTGTTCGGATATAATTCATTAAACACATCAAAAACATGCTTCATCCCCAATCCCTTTTCGTTCGGTTGCCACAGACCGTCTTCGTTATACGCTCCCCCCCCCAAACAATACTCGTACTGTTTCGGGTGGGAACGTTTTAACAACTCAAACCTGCCTTCTCCTTTTTCGAGATGCGCTCCAAAAGCGCAAAAAATGCAACCAGTCCTCTCACAGCCCGTACACTTCAATCTCACAAGCGAGTTGTCAATAGCCATTTGCCCGTTATTGAATGTGTCGGGAATTATATCCCCATAAACACTTGCTATCGGGATATTGTTTTGGCTTATGTATTGCAATACATCTTGCTCCGTCCAAAAGCTCATCGGGTTACTATGAGGGCGCTTTGCATCAAAAGCATTGCACCCGGTTTTTATCCAAGATTTCTCACGCAACAAGCTCTCTTCTGATAAGGTTGCGATTATCGGGACTTTGTGTGTAGCGCGTTCATATGATTTCATAGGTTTTTTTTTCATGACTGCACAGCACCCACTCCCTATCGCAAAATCTACATATAAAAGCGGCAACCATTTTTCCCGATTAAATAAACTTTTACGACCATTTTTGTCAAGAGCTGTTCCAAATAGTTTCTTTAACCTATAGGAATACTTTCCGTCTTGTCTATTCAGAGCTATCTTCCCTTGCTGCAAACATTCGGCTACTTCCTTGCTCACGATCGGATAACCGTACTTCTTGATAACTTCCACGAAAGACATTTTCGGTCGCTGTATCGTTACATTCTCGAACGATTTAACAAACTTCTGTATTTCGGGATATTCAAGCCCTGTATTTACAAAAACTGCTTCTATGTTCGGAAATTCTTCTCTCACGATATGCAACAACACGGTACTATCCTTCCCGCCGCTAAATGACACATATACGCCGTCTTCACCGTAATGTGATATCCATTCGCGTATTCTTGCTTTTGTCATCATGACTTTCAAATCAAGCGGCAAATTCTGTAAATATTTCAAATCATCTTTAGTAGGCATTTATGATTCACCTCATAACAATCGCAAGGTCGCCCATTAGGAAGAAAACCCGTATCACTGCATTTTGTACAATGCCATTGCGGAACAAGCTCTTTTTCTTCTATTCCCATCTTTGCAAGTTCGCAGCTAATTGTCTCGTTAGCCGATTTCAACGCGCTTGCAGCTTCGTCATCAACGCGATTTTCCGCTTCTGCTTTCGCTATACGGATTTCTGCTTGTCTTTTCGCTTTTTCCGCTAAGCTAAACTCTTTGCTTTGCTCTGCTCGTTTTTTGTTTCGCTCGGAGATGCTTATCGCTTCTTCTCTTCTCGCCATGTACCACTCTCGGCGTGCCTTAATGTACTCGTCAGTAGAAGGCTTGTCGTCATGATCTCCATTGAGTATATCTTGATAATTTTCATAGACCCATTTCGCAGAGAATCGTGTGCGAAGAAACTCGCTCTTTCCGAAATGCTCATATAAGGCTGCATAGTCGATATTCTTGTATCGTGCTAATCCTTTCAGTTTCGGATAAAAAGAGAAAAACTTCTCTTTCCAATCATCCTTCCCCTCTCCCCCTTCGGGGGGTAAGGGGGGATATATATATATGTTCTGTTCTGTTGTGGAATAAATCTCGGATTTATCGCCTATTTTCTCGGATTTATCGGTCATTTTCTCGGATTTATCGGCGTTATGGGTACGCTTATAAAAAGTGTCAAGCTCGCTTTCATCTTTTTCAGATAAAAGCCAATGCTCACCCTTTATCTCTGCGACGTTCCGTTTCCTGCCTTTCATCGCTTCAACGTAACGTTTCTGTATTCCGTGGCTCGTAAAAACAGTGTTCTTGTTCAGACTAAATGCGTCGA
>ERZ1090865.356-NODE-356-length-27425-cov-10.040300_pt1 | contig 27425 bp, 14 predicted proteins | sample MGYA00478478_ERZ1090865 | MGnify/ENA primary metagenome ERZ1090865 (study PRJEB33644, sample SAMEA5815715) | chicken gut metagenome | biome: Chicken; feature: Gastrointestinal Tract; material: Caecum | place: Ireland | collected 2019-01-01 | study: A study of the... | reverse complement strand
GCGAACAATGTTCGCCGCTACGGTCTCGGCATTTTGTACGCCCTGCGCCAAACCCCGTGCCACCTGTAGCGGCGCACAGCGTGCGCCACAAAATGCAGACCTGTTCGCCGTGATACCGCGGACCCCAGCGCCGCGAAACCGCGGCGGGGCACACGTTCCGGCCGGGCCTGTACGCCCCTCGCCTGACGAACGGCCATGGCGAACAATGTTCGCCGCTACGGTCTCAGCATTTTGCACGCTCTGCGCCGAAACCCCGTGCCACCTGTAGCGGCGCACATTGTGCGCCACAAAAATGCGGACCCGTTCGCCACAAAGCCGCAGCGGGGGCACACGTTCCGGCCGGCCGCCGGGGCCCGGCAGACTGCCTGCGGCGGGGCGGCGATACCGGCCCGGCGGGGTCAGAAAGGCCCGGTGCTCAGCGGATGCCCCGGACCAGCGGGATCAGGCAGAGCAGCAGCACAATGCCCAGAAGCCCCACCAGAATGCCCGGCACCATGTTGCCGAACACCATCGACAGGCACATCCCCACCCCCAGCAGCAGCGCGCCCAGCACGCCGACCGCCCCGGTGCCCAGTGCCTTGCGGGTGATTTTGATGGGGGCTTTGCCCTCCATCCGGCGCCAGACCAGCAGGTCGATCAGCAGCACCGCCAGGCCGGCGGCCCCGCAGGCGACGCCCTGGCTGTACAGCCCCCACTCCGGCAGCAGCGCCATGCACATGCCCAGCGCAAACAACACACCGCCGATTTACCCAGAATCATAGCGACCCATGTACTTTTTTTCATAGCAAACTTCCTCCTGCATAGTCGGGCGGTTCCCCGCCGCTTGATCGGATCGGGACAGGGCCTGCCCCATCGGTCCTGTATTACGATACCCCCCGGCTGTTGCGCCGGTGTTTTTGTTTTGTTTGGGAAATGTTAAAAATGGAAGGCGCAGACAAATCGCCCCCCCTCTGCGCCTTTCCGATCCAGTAATGGGCTGCGCGAAATTTACCGAAACCAGACAGGATTCATCAGAATTTTACCGTTTGCCGGGATCGACTGCCGAAAGATTTACCGGCATTTTACCCCGCTGTGGTGGCAAGCGGCGCCCTGCAAAATCTATAATAAAGGCCGGCAAACAAGCGGTCGGCCTGCACCGGGGACCGCGCCGGCCGGGCCGGAACGACCGGCGGCCGGGCTGCCGTGAAGGAGCCGCCGGTGCAATTTTTTTCGATGAGGTGCAATCAAGAATGGAAATTTCGATCCAGGGGCTGACCAAGGCGTACGGGGATTTCAAGGCGGTGGACCATCTCGACCTTGAAGTGGCCGACGGCGAACTGGTCGGCCTGCTCGGACCTTCGGGCTGCGGGAAATCCACAACGCTGTTCATGCTGGCCGGGCTGACCGAGCCGACCTCCGGCAAGATCCTGTTCGGCGGCCAGGATGTCACCAACATCCCGCCCGAGGACCGGGAGATCGGGCTTGTCTTCCAGAATTACGCGCTCTACCCGCACATGACGGTGCTGGAAAACATCACCTTCCCGCTGATCAACCGCAAGGTCCCCAAGCAGGAAGCCCGCCGCCAGGCGGAGGAGATCGCCAAGGTCGTCCACCTGGAAGGGCTGCTGGGCCGCAAGCCGAAGGCCTTGTCCGGCGGTCAGCAGCAGCGGGTGGCCATCGCCCGGGCGCTGGTCAAAAAACCGAAGGTGCTTTTGCTGGACGAGCCGCTCTCCAACCTGGACGCCAAGCTCCGGGTCGAAACGCGGGAGGAGATCCGCCGCATCCAGCAGCAGGTCGGGATCACCACCCTCTTCGTCACCCATGACCAGGAGGAGGCCATGAGCATCTCCGACCACATTGCGGTCATTGACCATGGCATTCTTCAGCAGTATGACAGGCCCCAGGCCATGTACCAGAACCCCTGCAACGTCTTTGTGGCCAACTTCCTCGGTATGCCGCAGATCAACATGCTGGACGCGGAGATCACCGACGCGGGCGTGGTCCACGCCGGCGCGCTGCTGCGGGCGCGGGCAGATTTCCCGGCCGGTGTGCAGCTGCCCAACGGGCATTACCGCATCGGCATTCGCCCCGAAGACTTCGAACTCAGCAAAGGCGGGCTGCCCCAGGTGGCCGACCATGTGCGGATGACCGGCCGGGACCTGTTGGTCTTTTTCACCCTCGGCGGGACCGCGCTGCGGCTGCTGGCCCATTCCGACCAGCCGATCGCCAAGGGCAGCGGGTTTGAGGTGCGGGTCCGCCCCGGGCATCTGATCGTCTTCGGCGGCGATGACAGGGTCCTTGCCAAATGCTGAGAGGGGGCGGGGAGATGAAAAGCAAAGCCTTCAACCGCTGCAAAGCGTATCTGTACCTGCTGCCGTCCATCCTTGTGCTGACGGTCTTCACCCTCTATCCGCTCGTCAAGGCCTTCCTGATGAGCTTTCAGGAGGATTACAGCATCATTGACGGCAGTTTTGACGGCATCAACCTTGCCAACTACATGGACCTGTTCTCGGACGATGTCTTCCTCAAGTCCCTGGCAAACACCAGCCTCTATGTGGTCTTTGTGGTGCCGGTGTCCATCCTGCTTTCGCTGGTGCTCGCCGTGCTCATCAACGACACGGTCCGGGCCCGGCCGGTCTTCCAGACCATTTACTTCCTGCCGTATGTCACCAGCGTGATCGCCATCGGCATTGTCTGGAGCTGGATCTTCAACTCGAACTACGGCCTGCTCAACTACATCCTGAGCCTGTTCGGCATCGAGGCGATCCCCTGGCTCAACGACCCGCACTACGCCCTGCCGGCCCTGATTATCTTCAGCATCTGGAAGAGCCTGGCCTTCAATATCCTGATCTTCCTGGCCGGGCTGCAGTCCATCTCGCCGGACATTTACCAGGCCGCCCGCATCGACTCCACCCCGCGCACCAGGGTCTTTTTCAAGATCACGGTGCCCCAGCTCAGGCCGATCCTGGTATACGCCTTTCTGATGGGGCTCATCAACGCCTTCAAGGTGTACAACGAGGTCTTCTCCCTCTTCCAGGGGGACGCCGGCCCCGCCAACAGCGCGATCACCGTTGTGTATTACATCTATGACAAATTCTACAACTCCAACGACTATGGCGTGGCCTCGGCGGCGGCCGTTGTGCTCTTCGTCATCATCCTGGCGCTGACCATGATCCAGCGCTTTGTCACCCGGGACAAGGAGGCCGCCTGATGAAATCTCGCAAACCTGCCGCCATCGCGGCCAACATTCTGAAATATGCGGTGCTGCTGATCGGGGCGTTCTTTACGCTGCTGCCCTTCCTGTGGATGATCAGCTCCTCCTTCAAGACGCCGGCCGAGATCATCAAGATCCCGCCGGTCCTTGTGCCGGCGGAGCTGCAGTGGCAGAACTATGTGGAAGCCTGGACCGCCGCCCCCTTCGGCCGGTACCTGATCAACACCATCATCATCACGGTCTTCACAACCGTCGGGGTGCTCATCACCTCGGTGCTGTCGGCCTTCGCCTTCTCGCGGCTCAGGTTCCCGGGCAAGGATCTGGTCTTTTCCCTCTTTATGGCGACCCTGATGATCCCGGGCGAAATGCTCATCATCACCAACTTCCTGACCATCACCAAACTGCACTGGATCGACACCTACCAGGCGATGATCGTGCCCTGGGTCTCGAACGTCTTCTACATCTATCTGCTGACCCAGTTTTTCCTGCAGGTGCCGGACGCGCTGTATCTGGCCGCCAAGGTGGACAAGTGCAGCGACCTCAAATTCATGCTCAGGATCATGGTGCCGATGAACAAAAGCGCGATCACCACCATCGCCATCCTCAACATCATCGGTTCCTGGAACTCCTTCCTCTGGCCGCTGCTTGTCACCAACAGCCAGGAGATGCGGGTGCTTTCCAACGGGCTGATCCGGTTCCAGACCGAAGCCGGCACCGATTACGAGCTGATCATGGCGGCGTCCTGCATCCTGGTGGTGCCGATTATCCTGGTCTTCCTGTTCCTGCGCAAATATGTCCTGGAAGGCGTCGCCTTCAACGGTGTCAAGGGGTAAGGCGCAGCCGGTTTCCGCCATCTCCATCGAAGGAAGGAACGCCTTCCCGATTGGTGATATATAAGACGATACAACGAGTAAAAGGAGAAACGACATGAAATTGAAGCAAGTCACCGCCCTGGGTCTGGCCGCCGCGCTGGGCCTGACCGCCCTGACCGCCTGCGGCGGCAGCGGCTCCTCCGCCGCCTCTTCGGAATCCACCGCCGCGGCTTCCGCCGCAGCCACCGGGGATTCGGCCTCCGCCGCCGGCATCCAACCCTGCGAAGTGACCTTCTGGCACGCCATGACCGGCCAGCAGGAAACCACCCTGACCGAGCTGGCCGACCAGTTCAACGAGGAAAACGAATACGGCATCACGGTGACCCTCGTCAACCAGGGGTCCTATGACGACCTGTCCACCAAGCTGACCGCCAACGCGGCCGCCGGCACCCTGCCGGATATGGCCCAGACCTACAACAGCTGGCTGATGCCCTACCTGGACATGGTCGTGCCCCTTGACGACTTCATCGCCAGTGATTTTGACAACTATGAAGATGTCCTGCAAAGCTACCGGGATGAGAACACCGTCTTCGGCTTTACCAGCGGCCTGCCCTTCAACAAGAGCACCTATGTCTACTTCTACAACAAGACGATGTTCGACGAGCTGGGCCTGGAAGCCCCCACCACCTGGGACGACCTGATGACCATTGGCGAAACCTTTATGCAGGAGAAGAACCTGGTCTCGCTGGGGTATGACGATATGGCCGGTATGCTGGAAGCCTCGCTGCGGCAGAGCGGCGCGGAGTATGTCACCGAGGAAGGCGCACAGTTCGACAACGAGACCGGCCTGGAGACCGTCCAGTTCATCATGGACCTGTACAACAACGGGTATGCCCGCCTGGTGGGCGAGGACGGCTACTTCTCCGGCCCCTTCAGCAACCAGCTGATCGCCGCCTATGTGGGCTCCTGCACCGGCGTGTCCTACATCACCCATGACGGCTGGGAGCTGGGCGTGGCGCCGCTGCCCGGCAACACCGAAAACGCCGCCAACACCGCCGGCACCAACATCAACATGTTCGCCGCCGATGAAAATCAGCAGAAGGCGACCTGGGAGTTCATGAAGTTCCTCACCTCCACCGAAGCCACCACCAAGTGGGCGATGGAGACCGGCTACCTGCCGGTGCGCCAGTCCGCCCTGGATTCCGACACCTACCAGGAGTTCATGGCGAACGACCCCACCGCCACCGCCTGCTACGCCCAGTCCGACGCCTTCTTCTCCTCCCCGGTGTTTGAGGGCAGCTACGATGTTCAGAACGCCGTCAACACCACCCTCGAGGAAGTCATCCTGGCGAAAGAGGACGCCCAGACCGCGCTGGATTCGCTGGTCAGCGCCATCAACAACGCGCTGTAAGGGGGCGCGGGTATGACAAACGTCACCTTTATCAGCGGTCTCAAAGAGATCGGGGGAACCTTTGTGCGGGTCGAGACCGACGGGGCGGTCTGCCTGTTCGATTTCGGGTTTGCCGTGGCCGCCCGCATCGACCCGGCTGTCCGCCTGCGGGCAGAATCCCTCGCGGCCGACTACGCCCGCCTGGGGATGCTGCCCAGGGAACCCGGCATCTATGAGCCGGCCGCCGCGGCGGCGCTGGGCGTCGCCCCGTACGCAGGCGCCGGCAAACCGGTCTTCTTCTTCATCTCCCACATGCACATCGACCACATGGGCGGGCTGGATATGCTCGACCCCGGCGTGCCGGTGTATATGAGCGCCGAGTCGCTGACGCTGTACCGCCGCCTTGTGGCCCAGGGGGATATCACGATGCGCGGGCATGACCGCTGCATCGGGGTCCCTTACGGCGGGCAGTTCACCGTGGAAGACATCACGGTGGAGGTGCTGCCCATCGACCATGACTGCATCGGCGCCGCGGGCTGCCGCATCCGCACCCCGGCGGGCACCCTCGTCTATACCGGGGACTATCGGTTCCACGGCTTCCACCCGGAACGCACCCGCGCATTCGCGGAAGCCTGCCGCGGGGCGGACCTGCTGATCACCGAAGGGGTCACGGTCAGCAACGGGGATGTGGACATGCTCAGCCTGAGCGAGCCCACTGAGCCCGACCGGACCGAGTACACCCTGCTGGAAGAGTTTGCGGCGCTGGCCCGGGAGGAACCGGGGCTGCTGGTCGTCAACTATTACGAGCGCAACGTGGAGCGGGTATGGCGTCACATCGACAACGTTGCCGCGGCCGGCCGGACCCTTGTGCTGGATGCGCGGCTGGCCGATTATGTCGCGGCCTTTTATCCGCAGGCCCGCCTGCATGTCTATGGGCCGACCATCCACAGCCGCCCGCTCCGGCCGGAATGGCAGGTGGTGAACCGCAGCGCACTGCTGGCCGACCCGACCGGCTATGTGCTCCAGCTTGACTATGCCGACAGCTATGAACTGCTGGACCTGGTACCCTGCGTCAGCCGCTACCTCCATGCGGACGGCGCGCCGCTGGGCGCCTACGATGCCTCGTATGCCAAACTCCTCGAGCTGCTCAAGGCGATCGGCGTTCCGTATGACTACCGCAGCCTGGGCGGCCATGCCAGCCCTTACTATCTGCGCTGGATGGCGGACACCATCGCCCCGCGCATCCTGGTGCCGCTGCACAGCTTCCGCCCCGAACAGGTGGCAAGCGCCCGGGCAGGCTGCCGCATTCTGCCGCAGGCCGGGCAGACCATCACGCTCTGACCTGCCTTGACGCGCATCTTGCGGTCAGATACAATACAATCAGGGGTGTATCTGCGAGACCCTGCGCCGGTCGTGCCGGGGCTCCGGATGCACCCTTCTTTGCTCCGCTCCAACGGAAGGAGGAATTCTTCTTGAACATTCTTGTTGTCAACGACGATGGCGTCCTCTCGCCCGGCCTTGCCTGCCTGGCGCGGGTGGCGGCCCGGTTCGGCCGGGTCTGGGTGGTGGCGCCGGCTCAGCAGTGCAGCGCCATGTCCCAACGCATCACGGTGTTCGGCTCGCTTGAGCTGCACCCCGTGCCGGATTTCCCGGTCACCGGGGTGGAAGCCTGGACCGTGTCCGGCACCCCGGCCGACTGTGTCAAGGCGGCGCTGGCCCGCGTGCTGCCCCAAAAGCCGGATCTTGTGCTTTCGGGGGTCAACCAGGGCTACAATGTGGGGCTGGATATTCTGTATTCCGGCACCGTCGGCGCCGCAATGGAGGCGCTGGCCAACGGCCTGCGGGGGATGGCGGTGTCTGTCGGTATGGGGGACGACTACCGGGTCGTCGAAGCCCGCCTGCCGGACATTTTGCAGACGCTGCTGCCCCGCCCGATCGAACCGTGGGAGATCTGGAACATCAACTTCCCGGCCTGTGCGCCGGAGGAGCTGCGGGGTATCCGCGAAGGCTGCCGGCCTTCGGCCCTGCAGTTTTACCACAACGCCTACCGCCCGACCGGGCTGGAGGACGGCGGCGCCCGCCTGGAACTGACCGGCAGCCTGGAACAGAACCCCGAGCCCGGCACCGATATGGACGCGGTGCTGCGCAACTACATCGCCGTGGGCAAAATCAGCAGCGCCGTGCTCAAAGCCTCCCGGACGGAAGGGTGAAGGGGGGCAGGAGGCGACAATGTATGTCTCCCAACAGCACGGTCGCCCACCCCGAAAATCTGTAGCTGCAAACTCTGTCGGCTGAACCAAAATAGCAGAATCCGAACCTATCTCCGGCCGGAGGTGGGTTCGGATTCTTTGTTCTATTCGGTCATATTCTCCCCTGACGAGACTGCTTGTTTCACCGCCCCGCAAAAGAAATACTTGCTGTGGTGCTGCTTGATGCAGTTGTCTCGCTCAGGTAGTTGGCGGGCTGGGGGATGCCCGGAGGCTGCCGGCCTTCCTCTCCCACCGTTTTCTCCGCCGCAAGAAGCCGGGTAACATTCACAAAAACAAAAATTTTTCTTTGGAGATTCCTACAAAGTTTAACCGGAATCGATATTAGTAAACCTGAATATGATGCCTTTCCCCCAAAGTTATGCCATAATAAAACCAAATACATCGCCGGCAGCGGGCATGAAGGGCGCTTCCCATGCCTCAGCCACCGTTTCTGCCTCGGCTTCCGCCGTGATGTACTATGCCCTGTACGCCCTATATCCCGAAGAAGATTTTTGCAAAAAGGAGTGTGAATGACCATGACAGGAAGGAATGTCGCGGCGCAAAACTGGGAGACGGTCTACCTGTTTCTGAGTTCCACCTTCAACGATATGCACGCCGAACGTGACTACCTGACAAAGTTCGTCTTCCCCGAACTGCGGGAATGGTGCGCCCACCGGCGGCTGGAATTTGTGGATATCGATCTGCGATGGGGTATTACGGATGAAGAGTCTACCCAGAACCACCGCACCCTTGAAATCTGCCTGGAAAATGTAGAGCGTTGCCGCCCTCTATTTCTGGCATTGCTGGGTCAGCGCCGCGGCTGGGTGCCCGGCCCGGACGAGGTGGACTCTCGTCTGCTGCAGCGCTACCCGGATCTGGCGCAGCAGATCGGCCAGCGGTCCATCACTGAGCTGGAAATCTGGAAAGCCATTCATGACGACCACATCCGGGGTGTCTTTTTTCTGCGGGACCCCGGAGCGCTCTCCGCCATGCCCGACGCGCTGGAATACCGGCTGAATTACCGCAATACCCGTTTGCTGCCCGACGGCCGGGCCGTCACCGATACGGAACAGGAAACCCGGCATGAAGAGTTCCGGCGTTGGGCTGCTACCCAGACGCAATATCCGGTACTGACCTACACCGCCCGGTGGAATCCCGCTCTTCCCATGCCGGAAATGCGGGATATTCTGGTGGCGGGGCAGATCTTTCCCCGATTGGAAGCGGGGCGCCTCACCGAGTTCACCTGTGCGGGCAGATCCTGGCGGGAGGCTGTGCTGCGGGAGCTGAAAAAGCAGATCACAGCAGCCTTTCCCGATCACACCGAACAGCCGCCTTTGCGGGGGCTGGCGGGCGAGCTGGAGGTGCAGGAACGGCATCTGCAGAGCCAAAGTGACAACTATCTGGAGCTGCCCGGCCAGTACGATATCATCCCCGGACCGGCCCGATATCTGGCGGTCTTTGCCCTGTGCGCCGCAGCGGGCAGCGGCAAGAGCGCCTACCTGGCCAACTACATCCGGAAACAGGACAAGCAGGTCTACTACCGATTCTGCGGCATCAGCCAGGATTCTTCCCGGGAGAGTGAGCTTCTCTATAGTCTGGCGGAGCAATGGCAGCAGGATGGCCGACTGTCCCGGTTACCCGAGCGCAGCCAGTTCCCGGCAGCCTTCCCCATGCTTTTCCGGGAGGCAGCCAGACACAGCCCCATGACGGTTGTCATTGACGGGTTGGACGAGCTGGACAACGGGGAGGCCCGGTTGAACTGGTGTCGCTGGGCACGGTATCCCGACTGCCAGGGCAGCCGACTGCTGCTGTCGGTGAAGCAGGGGACCGTTGCGGCCAAACGGCTGAATGCCTTCCAACGGCTCACCAGCCTGACGCTGCTGGATACGCCCCAGGCCCGCCGTGCTCTGGTGGAGCAGAAACTGCGCCGCAGCCTGAAACGGCTGGAACCCGACCAGCTGGACGCTTTGTGCAGCGCTCCCCACGCAGACAATCCTCTGTTTCTGAGTGAAGTGCTCTACGAACTGGGTCTGCACGGCAACCGTTCTACACTGCCCGCCCGGCTGCAAGAACTGCTGCCCCTGGATGCCGCCGGGGTGGCCGGCAAGATTTTTGACCGGCTGGAACAGGACCCCGCCTACCTGGACGTGGAACAGAAACCCTTTTTGCAGGCGATGTTCGGCCTGCTGGGCGATGCCCGCTTCGGCTTGACTGAGGACGATCTTGCGGATATTCTGGTGGGAGTAAAACGGGCCCCTAACAAAGAAGTGGCCCGGGCGGCCGTTCGCTACTACGCCCGCCAGCTGCGCCCCTTCCTGATCTGGCGGGGCGGTCGGTTGAACTTCCTGTACGCCACCTGGCACGCCCTCTGCCGCCAGCGCTACGGCGGCCGGTGGCACTCGGCGTTGGCCTTCCGCTTTTTTAACCTGTGCGACGCCCAGAGTTCCGGCCCCTATTTGGGCCAAGAACCGCTGCCCTTCCGGGAATTTTCCTACCATACGCGGTTCTGTGGTAATCAGTGCATATCCCAGGAAATTCCCACCCGACTGGCAACCTCCTGCGACTGGGTTTGGGCCAAGCTGCGGCTTTGCGGCGCTCGGGCCTTGCTGGAAGAGGTGGAGAATGGACCCGAGGCGGTTCGCCAGTCGGGGCTGCCTGCCTTCTATCGTGAGTGTGAGACGCTGCTGGACGCCGACCCCGACGCCCTGATCCAGATTTTGGGCACCCACATGGACAAGACCGCACAAAAGGATGCTTTGCTGGACAAACTGTTCTGGAACTGTGCCGGCGGCGCCAACCGCATGAGCAGCCGGCCGCTGGTGGCCCCGCGGGTCTCACTGTACCACAGCGCCGAGACCGGGTGGGCCGGGCGATGGCGGCTGCCACCGGCCCTGGGAAAGGTACGGAAGATGGAAAGCGCCGGCACCATGCTGTTGCTGGAGACCGAAGATGGGCAGCACCCTGTGCTGGACAAACAGACCGGCGAATGGCTGGGCACCCTGCCCGCCGGCGCCCGATGGTGGCCGGAGCAGCACTGTTTCTACGCCTGGGACCCTCACTTTGGGGAATTCTGTACCTACAATTCCAGTAATCTCACCGCCTCCTATCTGCGGGGGTACAGCACCGACATACTGCCGGAAAACGGCAACATGCCGGTGTGTGCCTGGGGCAACATGCTGTATTTTGCGGCGCGCCGCGATGGCAAGGAACCTCTCCGCCTGTACGCCCAAGAACGGCAATTCGATGCCCGCGGCGTGGTTCAGTCTTCCCGAATCATTTACAATGTCCTCCTTAATGACAGCCCCGACCACATCTGGATGACCGCCGACAGCCAGGGATGTGTTCTGCTGGGGCTGTGGGGCGAGGAGGCGTCCCTCTACTATCTTGACCGGGAACGCGGTACCGCCCGGTGCATACGTCTGCACATCCCGGCGGCTATCGTCCAAGCGACGATCAACCCCCAGGTTGCCCTGGAACACCGGAAGATGCGCCTGGGACCGAACCGTCCCGGTATGCTGCTCTGTGGCAAGACTCTTTGGCTGACCCTGCGCTTGCCAGCGAACAGCCCGGGCCGGGTCGAAAACGTCAAAGAGGAGGGGAACAATACCCAGCGGTGGCATGACAGCCGACTGTACTGCATCGATCTCACCGATATCCGGGCGCGGCAGCAGGAACCGGTGCGCTACGCTTCGGTCCTGCGCCTGCAGGACGGCAAGTTGTACGCCTATGAGAACTTTGCCATGGCTGTCATTGCCGGATCTTCCGAATGTCAGTTTGCGGATCTGGCTTACTACACAGCCCGCAATTGTTATGACCCGGTCACCGGCCAAACACTGGAAGAAACGTCCGTCAGCCCGCTTCTGTGTACCGACTGTCCCGAATTGACCGCCGGGCTGGAATTCTTGCCGGGAGCCAAGGAGTTGAAGATCCTGCGGCGGGAAGCCACTCATTGCCAGGAGGTAACCACCCTCTATGGCCGCGCCCCGGTCTGGACCTGCGACGAAGAATACCTTTACCGGCTGAATCAGAACGGCTGTGTGGAGCGCTACGATCTGCAGCGTCTCACCCGTGAGCATGACGCCAAGGCCGGTCTGGCGGATATCTTTGTGGATGACCAGGGCAACTGGCAGAAAGTCTGGGTGCCGGCGGGCTTGACGCTTTACAACAAAGACAAGGTTTTGGTGGAAAAAGGCTGCGGCTATCTCATCGGCACACTGGATGCCTGGAACCAATTCAGGGAAAAACGCGTTTCCCATTTCCTTTGGGAAAGTGATTGGACCGACGTTCGGATGTTTCTTTTCCGCCGACGGCCGCTTCTGCGGTATTCCCAGGAGGATAAGGACTCCATCGTATACTTCGAACAAATGCCATCCGGTTCTAATCGACTGTGCAAGCGGAGTATAACCAGCGAGCGGATTGTGCAAGTTGGGGGCTATACCAACACCTATGCGGATGGCCACCAGGAACATGTGCCACTGTATGCAATAGCAACAAGCAAGCGTTTCCGACTGCGGCAGGTCCTGGAATCTCCTCGCTATACTTGGTTGCTTACCAGCCAGCCAGGAAACGCTCTGCTTCGCCACCCGCTTTCCGAAAAACAAAAGATCGAGCAATCCGGCAGCCTGGGCGTGGAACTGTGCCAGGGACCTGCCCTGGAGAGAGTTGACTGGCCTAAAGAGCGCCAAAACAAGTGCTGGTCCCTTCTCCGTTGCGGCTATGGTACCACTTTTGCTGCGACGCTGCGGGGAGAGGACCTCTACCTGAGCCTCGCGGGACCCCGCGCCATCGACGGAGATAAGGCCGGCACCCGGATCCTCTGCCTACATCCTCAGGCCGACCCTGAGATTCTCTGGCAGTCCGCCGACTGGGTGCAGCAGACCAGCCTTGCCTGGGACGACGACCTGCTGTACATCACTCGCCCGGCAGTCAATGGCCGGGACACCACGGCCTACGGCTGCCGCGTGGGGGTGAACCGCCACTTGCAGCCCGACACCCATGCCACCCTGCCGGATGGCTTTGCCCGCATTCGTGCGGCCCGACACGGCGTTTTGCTGCTGGTGGCCGATGATGACACCGGGTTGGCCCTTTTCCGTATGCGGGACTGCAAGGTGGTCTGGCAGATGAATTTTGACGCCGTTGTACAGGATGTGAGCTGGCCCTGCGATGACAGCATCCGGCTGCAGTATCTGTTGGACGGCCAGCGAGCCTGCCGCCTCTCTTTCCTGCGGCCGGAGTCCATCTGGAATGAATGAAAACTTCGGTTGGCGTTCTGCGCGGCAGGGTCCTGCCGGGAGAATACAGAGATCGCCCGGCGTTATGAGGATGCCTCCGCCCCGTTATAGAGCAGGCATACGTCCCCATCTGGGGTGACCTGCAGCTGCAGATGATCCCGCAGCTGCCGATACAGGTTTTTGCGTTCCTCTTGCGTATAGTCGATGGGAATTTGACGAAGGCTTTCGTCCAGCAGTGTGTGCAGATTCAGGGGTGTCTCGATGGGAAACTCCTTTTGCAGGACATTTTGGGCGGCCTGTACCGTATTCTGCAGAGACTGGGGCGTAAAGTCCTCCCAAAAGGCATACGGAAAACTGTCTTTTACAACAGCATCCAAAATGCTGTCGTCCGCGTGACGGCTTGTTATGAGGCATCGCGCCTTCCGGTCCATGCCGGCCTGATGCCAGCAGTCCCGGAACACCCGGGGGTTCCGGGTGACCAAGATCACTGCCGTGGTGGATGGCATCCAAAATGCGGAGAGGGAGCAGTTGGTGCTGATATCCTCCAGGCGGTCTGCATCCCGAACCGTGCTGATGACCTCGACGGGCTGGATGTATGTTTCATACTCACCCAGATAAAACCGCCAGTTGCGGAACACATCATTGCAGCAATACAACCGGATCGATTTACCCTGATCCAGCGGTTGGGTTTCAAACATTTCCAGTTCCTGCGGGGTCAGCTCCTTGAGGATAGCCAGTACTTCATTGACTGCCACGCTAGTTCCGTCAATCAGGATGCAGAAGGTGTAATGCCCCTTACCGTCCAAAAATCGATGCAGGGTCTCCTTTGAATCCTTGGGCGGATAAGGCGTTCGCAGGCTCCAGAGCCTGTGGAATTCTCTGTGTGCCAGGGCGTAGGCATACCGTACGATTTCGTCGTCGCCGCCCAGCGGATTGTGTTCGCCAAAATCGCTCGGTTCAATGTTCATATAGCATTGCCATGGATAGCGTCTCCGATTGTTGAAATACAGGACGCACAGGTCCCACGCGGCGCGCTGCTCTCTGATGGCATCGGGGAAGGGGATCAGCTTGGCGATAAGGGCCGGGTCTACACATTCCGGCAGAAACAAGCGAAGGGTCGTGTTCTGTACGGCATCCACGGCTTGCCGGATCTCCTGATTGATCTGAATGAGATAATCGCCCAGGGTTCTGGTCCTGTCCCTGGGGGAAAGATCTTTACCAAACCTGAGATAAAGGGTATCCAGCATACCGGCAGGCAGCCGGGACAGGATCCGCCGTTCCCGGTAGATCTCCCTGCTGAATTCCTGACAATTCCGCATGACCAGATTGCGCAGAACACACAGCTGCCTTACAAGCTGCAGGTCTTTGCGCTGGTCTGCGCGGTCAAACACGCCTTTTTTCAAGCGGGAATGGGGCTCTTCCACAAAATAATCTCCGTCCACACCAATCATATACGCCAGGATGGAACAGATGCTGTGGGTGGGTTCATACCCCTGCGTTTTGTATGCGGCACACTGGTTCTGGATGCTTTTTTCCAGGGGGATCCGTTGTGGTTTTGGCGCAGGCTCGGGTTCCGGCGGCAAATCTTCCGGGACTTGCGGTTGTGCAGGTTCCTGAATAACAGGAACAGCCGGCTGGCTCTGTTCCACTGCGGCGGCCCTGGCCTGCTGTTCTTCCCGGTTTTTCTCCTTGTCCCTTTGGCTGAAGGCAGCGGACCTTTCTGCTTTCTGATCCCGCGCACGCGGCCTGTTTCTGTTTCTTCTCGACATATGATTTCCCCCTCACGGTTTCTGTTCTTTCCTATGCTGTTCCAGGCAATTCCGAATGAGCTTGATCAGGGACGCCCGCTGATCTTCCGTTACGGGAAGAGGATGACTTATGAAAGCTGTACGGAACGGCTGCCCATCCACAATTTCCGGCGTTGAATTCGTCCGCAGGAAGATCATGTCTGCGCCGGCATCCCACATGCTCTTTCGTTCCTGCCGGCACCATTCGTTTGCGGTGCCCCAGCTGTTGCACAAGGCAACACCCACAACGCAGGTGCCGTAAGCGCCAAGCGCCTTTTCCGGCCCGTTGACAAACAGGGTACTGGCTTTGGCGTTTTGGTCATACAGAACCTGGTTTTCCCCGAAAGCCCGGTTCAGCTCCTGAACAAACAAATCCAGCTTTTGGTTGTCTGTGGAATAATTGCTGTTGTTCTCCTGGATCCATTGGCCTTGACTGTCATAGCGCGGGTAAGATACGGCAATTTTGAAAGACAGCGTGCCGTGTTTGTCGATTTCAAGCGTATGCAGAAAATCCCGGATCGCCTCCACCTTTTCGTCGGTGCTGGCGTACCATTTCACATGGAATTCGGGGAAGCCGTCCCAGCGCAGCCCGTGCGGATTGTCAGACGCGCTGCCCCAGTTTTCCACATCTGCCTCTTCCTTCACCAGAATGAGTACATTGCCGTGGTTCGCCATCTGACTGAGCCTGTAAACAATCTGCATCAGGGAATGATGAATCCGAACGGTTTCGCGGCTGAGGAGAATCACCAGCGGCTTGGTCGCCAGGAAGGTTTCTTCCTCCGGGCTGAGCTCCCTGCCCCAGGGGATCTGGTGGAAGCGGTTCAGCTCCCCGTCGTTGCCCAAGGCCCGAAGCACTTCCTCGTCTTCGGCGGAGTCGATCAGCAGCTGGTAGGCGGCGTCCTTCCATTCGACAGCATTGACGGGCTGGTAGTTCAGCCAGGCAAAAGGCAGCTCATTGTGGAACCCGCGGATGTCGTGAAGGGTCTGATAAAGCAGTTTGGCTGCGTCCTCCACGCCAAGGAGAAGGGTTCCTGCAATCAGTCTCGCAAGACCGAAGCAGGTGATTCCTGCATCCGGTATGCCGCCGTGCAGTCTTTCTGCGAATTGTTTTTCCGGCGGGCATCGATACCCGTTGAAAAGGACGATCTTTGTGGCATCGACCTTTTCGGGAACATGACACTTGGCGTGCAGATCATCCGGGTGGCCGGGGTCCTGATAGCAATAGGTTATCTGGATGGAATGCTTTTGGACGCCTGTATAGAAATCCCATACGGCACTGGCTGAGTCGCCCAGCACGGAGAGATCCCTGCAGTCTTTGAAACAATACTTCCCGCTGTCGGTGGTCGGGTCACGGAAGATCTGGCGCAGGAGGGCAAACAGCTCTGCCGGGCTGGCCGACTTGAAATTCCGCAGCAGCTGCAGGCGGGAAACAAATTCCGCACAGGTATCCAGTTCGCTGAGCCTTTCGTCCGAGTCGGAATTCCGGGAGAAACGGCTCTGCAGCCGCTGAAGCAGAAGGTGCTGCATGGAATAGGGAATATGGGTCCTTTTCAGGATCTCTTCGGTATCCGTGGTGCGCAGATAATCCAGCGGCGTTTTGTTCTTGCTTTTTGCCGCACGCCCCAGGGCAAGGATGAAATTGCGATCCAGCCCATGAACATGGCGGTTGGCGATGATGACCAGTTCGCTGGGCATCCCATATTTCACCCGTCGGCTCAGCCGGCGCATAGCCCCCAGAACGGCGGACAGCTTCTGCGGGTCTCCGTGGATGAGGTCCTTCCGCTCTGCGATGATCTGGTGTACCGCCTCCAGGTGGAAACTGAACACTTCCGCCAGACGTTCCAGATCCCCGTTGGAGAAGGAAATCGGAAAATCCACATACTTCCGGATGTCATCCGCCGAATATCCCAGTGTCCAGCAATACATCAGAATCATGCGATACAGCGCGCAATACTGGGAATCGCTGGGCGAATATTCCCCGCTTTCAAAGACGTTTTCCAGCTTGGAACGTCTCCAATACGCCCGTGCCGGGCCGTTTTTTTCCTGCCCGGGCAGTCTGCCGAGCATCAACTCTTCAAAGCAGGCCAGCAGACGATTTACAATAGGGCCGCGCACTTCGGGGCCTTTCAAAAGCCGGTCCCTCAAGGAGAGTGTGCCGCTGTTTGCGATTTCCTGGTTCAAGCAGAGGCAGTACAGGATATCCGGCAGATATTTGTCGCTATCAATATCCTCGGCCAGCGTGCCGCTTCCGGCCAGGCCGGGGGCGGTATCCGAACTGCCGGGCGCGACAAAGTACTTGCGGAGGCTCCTCATCGTTTTAAGGGAAAGCGCGTAGGGGGCGAAGGCGGCTCCGTAAAAATTCAGGCAGGCGGGGGCGTCCTCTTCCTCGTCCTCCTCATCCGCCTCGTCCGGGACCTCCAAAAGTCGGTTTTTGTCCAGCGTCTTTATAAAGGTTTCGGGGCTGAAAGGCTGATTGGGATCACAAAAATAAGCCAGCCCTTTTCGGTGGATCTCTGTCAATCGGCCCGGGGTGATCTGCGTCCCTTCCAGAAGATTGAGATAGTAGGGGATCAGGGTGTCTTCATTGGCATTGACCAGGGCGGACGTGATGGGCGTTGGGCTGATTCCGTCCCTGTACCAATATGCCTTTTCGCTGAAACTGGTGGCGATCAGATAGCTTTCCGCCTGGAAGCGGGACATGCCCAGCCGCCCCGCCCGGCCGATAAAGTTCATGTACTCCTGCATGGTGAGCGGTACCTTCTCGCCGTTCCCGTTGGGAACGAGGGTGTTCAGCAGGATCACCACATCCAGCGGCAGGTTCACGCCAATGGTCAGCGTGGAGGTGGCCACGATGATCTTGAAGGAAGGATCAATGGCAAAGATTTCCTCGATGGTTTCCCGCAGGCCGGTGCTCATAGAACCGTGGTGGTACGCGATCTTTTGCCCGATCAATTGCTTTATGGTCTGCAGGTCCTGATCGGGATCACAGTAGTCCAGGTGTTTGATCAACTCGTTCAGGCGCTTGTGGTCCGGCAGGGAAGCGGGCTCCTCCCGCTTCGGATCCAGGCACAGGATCCCCGATGTCACCATCTTGGAAATTTCGCTGGCGACACGCTTCGTCCCGGACTGGCTCGGCACAAAAATCAGCGTTTTCGGGCGTTCTGCCGCGGAAGGCGGGCTCTGCTGGGAAATCGGAGGATACAGCCGCTGCAGGATGGTGCGCAGAATGGTCATGCGGCGTTCGGTTTCTCTCTCGCCCGGGTTCAGCGGCACAGGCAGCTTTCCCTCCTTGTCGGAACAGACCTGTTCCGGCTTTTCTCCCGGAAGGAAGCGCATCTGGTAACTGCCGTCCTCCATGACGAGATATTCCTTGAGGCTGACAGGACGCGTCGGCTCGATGATGCTGACAGCCGCCTCCCTGCCTTTGGGTGACAACCATTTCTCCACGATTTTCGTATCGCAGTCGGTGGTGGCCAAACAGACGATCCGGGGCGGGTCCCGGAGTTCCATTGCCTTGCTGATGGCAATTTCCAGTTTGGGGCCGCGCTCGTTGACCTGCAGCATCGACAGTTCGTCCACCACGATCATTTTGCAGTTTTTGAGCAGCCCTTCCTGGGGATTCGGCTGGCACATCATGGCGAAAAACTTTTCGTAAACCATGACGGCCACATGGAAGTTGCCGTTCATGATCTCTTCGTCAAAGTCCAGATAATCGCTGGAAGAAGCATACACCCGGTTGATCTGTCCGGCCCGGAAGTCCCTGGCAAAACGGTTGTGCCGTTCACGGACCATGGATTTCAGTGGAACCAGCACCAGCACGGTTTTTCCATGCGCCAACATATCCACGGTCAGCAGCTCGGAAATCAATGTTTTTCCGGCGCTGGTCGTCCCCTGGATGACCAGGTTCCGGCTGTGGAAATCGTCCGCCCCCGCCCAGCTGCCCCAGAGAGACGGATGGTTGAAGGCTTTTTCCTGCAGCCTGGTGAAGGTCAGCTCGTCGGAAAAGTCCCGGGAATCGGCGCCGGCGGGCTGGCTGCGCTTCATCTGGTCCGTCAGGCGTTTTTGTATATGCCTGGCGATCGCAGCAATGGGCTGGCCAAGCATTTTTTGGGCATCATCCCATCCACGTGCTTTGATGATGTCATTCATGGTTTTCAGGGGGCTCATCCAAATTCACCTCATCTTTTAGTGCAAATGCCAATTCGCGCCACAGGGTGTTCCCGCCGTTGGAAGTCACGCTCCATGCGTTCAGTTCCCGCAGGGCTGCCGCCGCAGCGCGGTGATCGCGGGGGCCGGTACCGCGCCTTTGACATTTCAGGGCGTCAATCAGTGTGATATAAGCGCTGAAAATGCGCCGCAGCTGCCGTGCGGTGCCGGGATGCGGGGCTTTGACCGTTTGCAGCAGCTCTCTGGCTGGGGAGCTGGTCTCGGCTTTCCGGGTGAAGAATCCGACGACTTTCTCGTACAGGTCCGGCTGCAGGCCAAAGTAGACCGACAACTCCAACAAGCGGATCCGTTTGGAAATTCTATCCTTGCGCTCCTCGAGCTGCCGCATCCGTTCCCCGTCCCGCCTTTCCACGGTATAGACGCATTCCGCTGTGATCTGCAGCAGATACCCGAGATCGCGCACCATGGTCTGGATCAAGGGATAGGCGATGTGAAAGACCTCGCACAGCCGGCGGGGATTGGCGCTGTCCGCCCAGCACAGAACGGCCGCTGTGACAGCCAGACGCCGCCGGATATCGGCTCGGTGCAGGCGGCTGCGCTCCATCTCCAAAAGCGGCTTCATCACCTTCCAAACCGGCAATTTCTGCAGCGTGGCGGCCAGATTCTCCCGGCTGAAATCCCGCCCCCGGCATTCTGCCTGCGGGTCCGACGGATCGGTCTCATCCGGAATTTCCTCCGGCTTTTTCTGTGTACGAAGGCCGGTGTCTTTGGGCTGGATCATCCGGAAATTCCGCAGGGAGCTTTCCATCTGCCCCGTTTCCAACAGACGGTACAGCAGAAAGGAACTGAAGAATTCCTCCGGCTGCTTCAACGCTTTGTGCAGCGCGTCCACGATGATATCGAAATCTTCGGAACTGGGCGTAAACCCGCACAGTCCCTCCCGGCCTTCCACCACGCGGTATCCCCTGTCGGGATCGGACCCATCAATCTCTTCGTCGTCCTCGTCGTCCCCGTCGGGGCGAATCAGGCGGCGGTCCAACAAATATCCCAGCGCAGCATCCACATCACACGGCGCGGCGTCTTCCGGGGCGGGAAGGTTGGACAGCCATTGGGTCATCTCGGATTTGGTTTTCACATCGCTCCCCAGCAAACACAACAGCAAGAAGGGAAGGTTTTTCCCGTTGTCCTGAAAAAGAGCGCTGCTGATGACCTCGGGCTGCTTCCGCTTTTCTTCCAGCAAAAGCCACTTTCTGTATTCCGAGTCGGTGTCGCAGGGGTCGAAGTTCTTGTTTTTCGGGCTGTAGCCGCTGAGGATCGGGTGTACCCAGCCGACGATCGCTTCCATGGGCTTGTCGGGCTGCAGACGTCCGCAGCGCCCGATATAATTGAAATAGGTGTTTGGCTCCAGAAACTGCTTGGCCCCATCCAGGTTCTTGTTCATGTCGGCCACAATGACGGCGTCGGTGGCGCTGTTGATGCCGAAAGCCAGGGTCTCGGTGGCGCAGACGATGGAAAGTTCGCGGCTGTCCAGAAAGCGTCTTTCTACAAAGCTGCGCAGTTCCAGCGGAACGGCGCTGGAATGGAACCCCACCCCGGCGCACAGCGCACGGTAGTGTTCCGGTTCCAGAATTCCGAACATCTCGTCCTCGGAGATCAGCTCTGTGCGCCGGAGCCCGCTTTCTTCATTGGAAATTTCGGTGCAGGCCTGCAGGACGACCTGCCGGCATTCCTCCAGCGGCGGCGGTTCGCGCAGCATGTCCGCCAGTTCATGGAACAAATAAAGGGCCAGCTGGCGGCAATTTTCCCGGTCATTCCAGAAAATCAGGACCTGATGGCTTTGCCGCAGATGCCACCGGCACAAATCGGCGATCAGCTGAAAGCGAAACGGTTTCCCCGGGTCCAGCAGTTCCACAGGGCGCAGGCAGGGCTGCTGTGTGTGGGGGCAAGGCAGGGTCAGGTCCTGCCGGCAAGGCGTATCCAGGGGACACAACTCTTCGCAGGCGGAACAGAGCGAAGCGGTCGACTTGCCTTTTCGATAGATGGAAAAGGAACCAAAGCCGGTACACGAATCCGGCCAGTCAAAGGTGTCGACTTGCCGGCTGTTGCCGTTGCCCGAAAAAAAGACCGGACATTTCAGCAGGGTGGGCCTTTCCTGGGAGATGATTCGCTCAAACCCGAAATGTTCAGCATAGACGCTCCAGTCGTAAAACGGCGTTGCAAGAGCAATCATGCGCGGCCTGGGCCTGGCGGCAATGGCCCACGAGAGCAAAAAATCCAGCTTGATGCCGCGGTTCTGATCCGCCAGAAGACCGATTTCATCCATGACGATATAGCGGTATCCGGAAAGAAAGCCGGCATTCTCCCGGGCAAACAGAAAGGCCTTTTCATTGATGACCACACTGACGGTGGGGCGCCCGTTCCGAATGTCGTTGTCTGATTGCCGGAGTTCGCCTGTGCTCTGGGCAATGGAAAGATCCAACCCCAGCAAGGTGCGCAGGGTGGATTTCAGCTCGTGGCATTTCTGCGAAGCCAGCGCCCGGTATGGGACAATGAAGAGCATTCGCGGCAGGGGTTCTGCGGCGTCCATTGCTTTTTTGACGGCGGCTGCATACAGCAACAGCGGAATCAATGTTTTGCCAGAAGAGGTCGGCCCGATCACCATGATGTTCTTTTGTTCATCATACAGGCTTCGGGTGCGAAATGCAGTCTCCTGCAGCTGGGTCAGGCTTTTGTAGTGCAGCTTGCGGGCAAGATCCAACATGGTATCGTAGTCGGCAGGAATCATGGTTGCAGGATCACCGATCCTTTCCGCTGTATCCGGCGGGACGGAATGCGCGGACCGTCAGACGCAGGACGCAGCTTTCGCTGTCGGGGTGAACGGGCGGATGAAGGAAAATGCGAACGGGAAGCCGTATTCCGACAATAAGGGGACGGATTTTTTTTATTTATTATAGCATCCGCCGCCATCTCCAGCAATGCAGAAAAATCGGCCGGAATCCCGTCAAGGTGACCAATCTGCGTCGGCGGCAGGCAGGGGCCCTACACCAGCAGCAACAGCAGCATGGGGCCCAGCGTGGCGAGGGCCGCGCTGAGAACGAAGTAAAGGAAGTAAAACAGGAGGGTGAGCGGCCAAAAATCAGCCGTAAAGAACATGGACGGGGGCAGCAGGGCCCACAAAACAGGCAAGGTGCCCACGGTGCCCAGCAGAAGCAGCCAAAGGCAGGCCGTGCCGGGCAGCAGGCAGGACGCCAGAAGGGCCGCCGCCAGGATCACCGCCTCGGCAAGGATCCAATTCCCTGCAAGGCGGGTGAGCGTATGGGCCAGCAGGAAGAACCCCGCCATGCACAAAGGCGGGAAAAGGCGAGAAATAAACCGAGAGTTCATAGAATCAGCTCCACAACTGTCTGAATCAGGCAGATTGCCTGATAGGCCAGGAAAACGGGAAACCCCACCTGCTGCAGAAAACGGTATCCGCAGGACACACTGCTTTCCAGGGGGCCGGCAGACGGGGCGCGGCTCCCGCTCATGGCGCGCCGCAGCGCGGGGAAGGTTTTCAGGATCTTGCAGCCGTCCAGCATGACAAAGGGCAGCAGGTTGATGACAGCCAGCAGCAAATTGACCACCGCCGCCCAGAACAGAATTTCGCTGCAGAGCCACCGGACGCGCAGGCAGAGGGTCAGGGCGATGCAGCCGATGCACAGATTGCTCAGGGGCCCGGCTTTGTACACAGACCGCTGGATTTGCAGCGGGGCGAAGGGGACAAGCTGGATCACCGTACACAGGCAGGGCACGCCAAGGTTGATGCCGATGCCGAAGGCGTCCACCGGAAGGCCGCTGGCATTGGCGGCGGCTGCATGCGCCAGTTCGTGCATGGCGATGGCGGGGATCTGGCATAGAAAGAGACACAGCAGGTTCTGTACCGGCGTCTGGTGGAAAGGCAGGCGCAAGGCCCCCGGGGCGCTGCAGGCGATGAGGCAGGCCAGCAGCGCCAGCGGCCACAGCCGGAGCAGGGCGTTATAGAGCAGAAGCAGCGGGCATCTGCACCCGCGGCGCAGTGTTTCGCCGCAGGGGATCATCCGCAGGCGGAGGCCCGGCGTAGAAACCACCGGGTCCGGCCCTTCCAGCCATCCCATTTTTTGAAACTGGAGGAGCAGGCGGTATCGCTTGTCCGCAGAGAGCGCTTCGAATTCGGCCGGATCTGACGTCCCATCCAGAAAAAGCAGAAATCTTCCGGCCCGCTGCGTGAGGGTATAGCGGTGCTGTGTCCGGGGATCCCGGAGAGAAAGGCCGGCCCCTGCCTGCACCCAGACAGCCGAGAGATCCTGCCGGCGCCGCGGAAAGTCTTCCATTCTTGTTTTCCTCCCTTTTCCGCCCGGTTCCGGGAGATCCCGGCCGGGACCTGCGGAATCAGCGGCGGATATCCTGGATTTTCTGTGGAAATTTTACAACAAAAACCAGATGCCGCGCAGAAAACGGAGATAAAACGCCGCTGCGTCGCCGGGGAGGCGGTCTTTCCGTCCGGATGTCAAATTTTGTCGGCGCGGCGGCAGCGCGGTTTCCTGCGCGGCGTACACAAAGCCGGAAAGCCGGCTGACGGCGCGGGCAAAGTTCCAGGGGGCCGGCAGCATTTGGAAGATTTTATCTCCCGCCGGGCAACACGCCTGCAGAAAGCGGTTATAATGAAACCATGTTTTGAAAAGGAAGGGGGACGGAGAAAGGATTCCGGTTGAGTTCAGGGGGATCTTGTAGTATCATGAAAGAAAGTCCCGAATAGGAAACAATCGTGGCTGAAAGAGCTTCGGGGCGCACCCCGGACACAGCCCGCCCCGCTCGACACAGGCCGGAAAAGACAGATCGTGGCAAGCGCCTGCAACCAGGCGGCCGGACCCTCCCGCAGAGGCGGGGCAAAGCCGACAGAACCGATCCAACACACCAAACAAAGGAGATTTGCTGTATGAACACCACCTACATTCCCCATCCCCTGGACACGTCCGATGTGGTCCTGCCCGAAGAGATCCAACAGCTGGCCACCCTGATGGCCGCACAGGTCCATGATATCTGGGCCCAGGGACGGCAGGCCGAAGGCTGGCGCTATGGCGAGCACAGGGATGACGCCCGAAAGCTGACCCCCTGCATGGTACCCTTTGAGGACCTGCCCGCCAGTGAGCAGGCTTACGACCTGAACACCGCGTACGCGACCCTGCGGCTGATCGTCAAGATGGGATACACGATCACGCCGCCGGAAAAGAAGGAATGAGCGGCGCCGCCGCGGGCGGCAGGGCCCCGGCGCCGGGAAAGGAGAATGAGCATGCAGAACAAGGAACTTTCAGCCCTGCTGGAAGACCGGGACCCGCTGGCTGCGCAGACGGTCCTTGAACTGAGCGGCGACAGCGGGGAGCCGGCGTCTTTCCGGATCGACACGCTGCTGGGGGCGGGCGGCTCCTCCCTGGTGTACCGGGTGACCCGCCTGTCGGAGTCCGAAGGCAGTGTCCAGGGTTCGCTGAAAGAGTTTTATCCTTGCAGTGTGGGCGGCGGCAGCCAGGATATGGACTCGCTGCTTGCGTCCATGTCGGTCGCCCGCACCCCGGACGGTTCTCTGAAACTGCCCCGGGAGATGTGTGAGACACGGGCCGGCCGCCTGCGCAGCGTTATGCATGCCCTGCACGACCTGAAGCGGAGCGGCGATTTGAACTACTTCATCCCCTACATGCAGTTGTATCACGGAAAATACGGGGTGCCCTATGTCTTCACACCGGAAAATCTCAGCGGCGTCACGCTGGAGACCTATCTGCGGGATGCCCACCAGACCCCGGACCGGAGCCATCTGCTGCAGATCCTGAACACCCTCTATGCCATCGCCAGTGCGGACGAACTGCTGTGCAGCAAGGGCGCTCTTTTGCTGGATATCAAGCCCGCCAATGTGCTGATGGTGCGCCGCAGCGGCGCCCGGGGGGAGGAAACCGCCTACCTGGCGGACGCGGTGAGCCTGTTCGATGTGGAAAGCATCCTGCTGCGCAGCGAGCTGGACGGCAGCCCGGAGCTGCCCGTCTCCCCCGGGTTTACGGCGCCGGAACTGGGCGGCGCCGTCTCGCTGCCCCGGTATTTCAAGATCGGCCCGGCCAGCGACGTCTATGCCTTGGCCGCCACCCTTTTTTATGCCCTTACCGGACAGCTGCCCGAGGCAGTGGATGACTGCGGCGCCGCCCTGGCCGCCTGCCCCTTTGCGGACGTGCTGCAGCAGGACGATCTGTACGGCATGCTGGGGCGGCTGCTCAGCGAAGGGCTGATGTTTGAACCCACCGAACGCATTGCCACCCCGCGGGAATTTGGCACCCGGGTCATGGAGGTCATCACCCGGGTGCAGATGCACCGGATCGCCGAGACCGCCCGCGCCGGCCGGGAGGAAGCCGAAAAGCTGCCCGAAATGCTGGCCCATCTGCTTTTCCGCTGGCCCCTGCATGAGTATGCTACCGATGGAGATATGCGGGTGCTCATCGCCGGCGGCGGGGAGCTTCCTGTCCGGCAGGCGCTGGATGCCCTGTTTGCCGCCTGCCATGTGCTGGGGCACCAGCTGCACCTGGCCGTGGTTTGCCCGGAGGCCCGGGCCATCACCCGGAAATGGTGCGGGGAGATCTACAAAGCCGACAGCTGGTTGGACTGCCGGGGGGGCGAACTCTTCACCCCCTATGCCTGGCAGGATTTCATGGCGCAGATCTGCTGGGACGAAACAGTGGTCAGCCGGGAAACCATCAACGAACTGGCGGAAAAATGGCGGGCCAACACGGTGCTGCTTCTCACCGAAAATCAGGCGGAGGGCAAAGCCATGGCCCTTGCTCTCCGCCCGCCTGAGGAAGGGCGGCGCCTGGTGGCCTACCGGGGCGGATGGGGCAAGACCCTCTACCCGGAACAGAGCCGGGACGGCCAGACCGTCATCTGCATGACCCCCGCCGCCTGTGACGACAGCTTTCTGGATGCGGCAGACCGCATCGGGTTCAACGCCCATTTTCTGTATGAGCGGGAAAAAGACCGGACCGGCAGCCTGCAAAGCATCCGGCGCACCTACCGGAACAATGCGTACAACTACACGGCCAGCCAGGAAACGGCCCTGGCGGTCAAGTGCAAGCTCTGGTCCGCCGGTGTGCCCTGGTCGGGCGAGGCCGCGGCCGACGCCGCCCTCTTTGAGGAAAGGCTGCGGTGCGACCCCGGGCTGATCCCCCGGATCAGCTGGCTGGAGCACCGGCGCTGGATGGCCTCCAAACTGGTGCGGGGCGTCCGCCCCCTGCCGGAAGAACAGTACGAGCTGCTTCTCGCCGGCGACAACAACGAGAGCGTGACCAACATCCGCCTGCCTGCGGAAGACGGCCGGGAACACCTTTTCCACGCCTACCTGGTGCCCAGCCGTATGGACGGCAGCCGGCCGGAGGGCTGGCAGACCCCTGCCCGGTGGGCGGCCCAGCCGCTGAACGAGCCGATCCCGGCGGAACTGGACCCCCTGGACCGGGCCTGCGTGGGGCTGACCCGGATGTATGTCCGCACGGCCGCCGGCATCAACCTGAAAGCCTCCGAGGGGGCGCTGTTCGATAAGCTGGACCGGCACCTGGAATGGCTGGAAAGCCATTCTTCCCCCCAGGCGGAGGAATTCGCCCTGCTGGCCGAGAACATGAAACGGGCGGTGAAACGGCTGGAAGACCCGGCCAGGGCCAGGCCGGAATCCATCACCCCCTATGAAAACGCCCGACTGCGCCTGCAGGGGGCGCTGGCAAAGCAGCAAAGCCCCTGGGTGCCCAGCGCCCGCAGTGCGCTGGATAACCTGGACCGGGAAGTCCGGATCGTGATCCAGTCCCTGCGGGGGATCGATGCCAAGCGGTATGACGCCACCCTGGTGGAAAACATGCGCTTTCTGCTGTGCGGCGGCGGGCTGACGCTGGGCATCCTGCTCAGTGACGGCTGCCTGCTGGACAATCTGCGTCCCGCGGAGGTCTTCCTGCCCGACCGGGTGGTCTGCGCCGCCTATGCCGCCAGCGAGAAGGCCGCCCGCCGGTATGCGGGCATCTACGCCGATCTGCGCGGCTGCTTCGCCATCCGGGGGATGGATGCCCCCGCCGAGCTGCGGCTGTTTCTGGCCCCGGGCGTTTCGGCGCCGGAAGGGGCGGAGGGGCTGGTCCCCATCCCGGTGGAAGAAAGCCTGGAAAGCTGCTTTGCGGCGGCCATGGCGGACTGCAGCGCCCTGGACGTGACCGGCGGCCAGCCGGCCCTGGTGGCTGCCGGCAGCCTGCTGGACAGCTGCCGGGTGCCGCTCATCGAGATGGAGGGCGAGAGCCCCCGGGCGCTGCGGGGCACCCCGCCCCCGGCGATCCCGGTGCGCCAGCCCATGACGATCGACGCGGCCTTTGCCCTGTCCGGCGCCCGCTGCTGCGGCGAGGAAGAAGAGGGACAGGGCGGCGAGCTCTACCGGGATATTTTTGCCGAGTACCAGGCCATCCGACGGGAAATGTCCGGCCCTGCATGGCACGATGCCTGCGAGGCGTTCCGCAAAGGGTACGAAAAATTCAGCCACTGGCAGCTTGCCGCCCCCGCCCCGGAAGACCCCATGGAT
>ERZ1090865.355-NODE-355-length-27474-cov-35.087713_pt1 | contig 27474 bp, 27 predicted proteins | sample MGYA00478478_ERZ1090865 | MGnify/ENA primary metagenome ERZ1090865 (study PRJEB33644, sample SAMEA5815715) | chicken gut metagenome | biome: Chicken; feature: Gastrointestinal Tract; material: Caecum | place: Ireland | collected 2019-01-01 | study: A study of the... | reverse complement strand
CTCATAATGGCCCCCAAACGCAATAACCCCGGACCCCAACAAGTCAAATATTCAATCATTCGAACCTACAAGAAGCATCATGCATACAACACAATCACATATTACGTCGGTTCATCACCCTACAAAACTTCAATGGAAGGCAATACTAGCTATTTTTTTGATACTGACTGTCATCCAGGACGCTTATCAACTGCATATCTCACATCCTGAAATAGGCGGCTGGGTAATCATGATCTATACCGGATGCATTGCCATGGGGATTGTCGCAATGTTCCGAAATCCAGCATTAGGCACGACATCAATAGTCTTTCTTGGCGCGTGTGAAATCATGCTTCCTTTTCATCTACTCACCAACGCCAATGCGACAACCATGTTCGTAGCTATTTGCATTGCCGGAGCCACGCAAATAGCTTATGGAAGTTTTTTAGCTGCTATTCTTGCTTGTTCTACAATAGTATCAATATGGCTATGGAACCAAGAATCTGCTATAAATCCAAATTTGCGAGAAGTTTATCTATGTGCCATCACCGCATCTTTGCTGCTTGGAATTATCACGGATTGTAACCCATCAAAGACAAGTAATAATTCAGATGATTTTTCCAACATGCGCAAACTAACGAAACTTGCTTCAGAAGATATTCATAACTACATCTGCAATGATCTGACAAACATCATAATGACCACGGATACCATTAACCCAATCCTTCTAGGGAACGATGCTTCAAATCATAATTCAATTAGACAAATTCGCGATCTCGCTGAATCTGCATTACAACATGCACGAAAAGTAATCGTCTTACTTGAAACTGACAACAACCAAGAAACAGATATTAAACAAAATAGAAACGAAAGTAGTAGCGACCTCACTACAATACTAACTAAAACGATGCATAAATATGACACAATTTTGCACACAATCGGCTTCACCGGCGAAAGTATCATCACACCTGATTTTCCGCATTCCATATCCACAGCATTTGCAAGCAACCAATTTATGCCTATACTACGCGAACTGTATGGCAACATTGCAAAGCACGCATTGCCTAATACTGGCTATACGGTAATAATTTCACAGGTCAACGATTGCATCTCGATTTACGTGGCGGATGTCCCGTCAAAACACAACCACAACGGCAGGCATACCGGCATGTCTTCAATTCGCCATACTGTAGAACAATTCGATGGAATCTGCGAAATCTATACTGATGATTTATTATGGTATACACATATACAAATTCCTCTAAACAATTTATAAATCTCAAGTCCGCATGTCAGACGATTTTCACCACCATACACTTGCATAAAACATGCAAACTCATTGTCAAGTTTTTTGTACTCATCTAAGCTACAAATATCAGGTGTCCGCTTCGGAAACATCTGGGTTCAAGAAACCACGAGGGATTGACATTGCTGTCTTTTCCTCCCGCAGAAGTACCTCAAGACTTCTACCTACCAAATACCAATTTCCATTACCTCGTCAAAGGCGCTGAAGTAAAATGAAGTATCTACAGAAATCGCATTACGCTGCAGCGATATTGCTGTCAGCCATATTTCTTACTTTTCTTATCGCACCAATTCCAGAAGCACAAGCAGCCAACTGTTACTCCGGAGGATTGGGAAGCCGCTCCTTCGGAGTTCGCTACGTTAATGTCAATTCCCAATGGACCGGCGGATTCGACACCGCTAGATCACGCTGGAATTCTTCCGGCGCCGGCGCTTCAATACAATCACAAGCAACAGCAATCCCGATTATGACAGCCGGTCAGTACACCGATAGTTGGTATGGACTTTATACACCAATCCAAAATGCCGGAGGAAAAACTTTTAAGATTCAAGTCAACGCACGCACTTTGTCACAGTCCGCGCCTAGTAATCAATACTGGAATTGGGTACTAAGCACATCCACCCATGAGTTAGGTCATGGTCTACGACTCCTAGACAACCCTCTGTCAGCAAACCCGAACGGTTCTCTAATGAATCATAACCGGAACCGCAATACAGTCGGATCCCCCACATCCTATGACGTTTCCTATGTAAGGAGCTGTTACTAATGAAAACTTTTCATCGCTCTACAGGACGAAAGCTGTTAACAGCAGTACTTATCTCAGCAGTCATCATCGCAGTCTTTGTAATGCTGCAATTGGCTGCCCACACCCCACAAACAACCACTACCATGGAAGTGTATGCGGATTATCCTGTATATGCATCGGTTTCTGACAGCGTTTCAGCATCAGATATTATTATCACTGGAGTTCCTCTCAACTCCAGAGAAGTAATTGAATATCCTCGCATTGATTTCGAAACCGGCACAGAAGAGTCAAATCCGCAACGAGGACTTACCTGGGAAAACATCGACATTGAAGCCATGTCAGTACCTCACATTGTTACAGAATTCCAAGTAACCGACAGCATCAAAGGTGATGTTCTTCCAGGAACCGTCATCAATGTAACTCAGGTTGGAGGAACCGTCGATGGAATTAAGATCCGAGAGAAAAACACCATACCGCTGCAAGAAGTCGATACTACACATGGCAAACAACTTTTGTTGTTACTCAATAAACACGAAGATGGGACTTTTGACCCCATCAATCCAACAGAGGGAGTTCTATCCGTACACTCCGACGGCTCCGTTCATCCGCTTCGCACTCAAATCAAAGCTGACGAAGCTATTGGAGCTACGCTAGACGTATATGCAGAAGCAATGCGACAGCAATAAAGTCCTTAAAGGCGGCGCACCGAACAACTGTCGGATGCGCCGCCGTCCACGCTCTATGTCATCAGGAGGAAAGATGAAAAAAGGAATAGAAGGCAGGTCGCCAATCATAGGAACCTTTGTAGCAATACTCGCATTGACACTGGCGAGCGGCTGCACGACGGATCCGTGCTTCGGTGAGAATACCGCCCAATCAATGACACCTGAATGCTTGGTCAGTCGGAATCCCGACATCGACATGGTGGTCGTCAACGGCACCACGTACGAACGTGTCACGGACGGTGGCGCCGTAACCGACACTGAGCCCGGTGGCTCAATTGGCACGGTTCGTCGGACCGACGTGGACGACGGTTTCCGCGACGACGATGCCACGAAGTTGCCCGTAGGCACCGAACTGTTTTCCGTCCCGTCATCCAGAACTGACATCCTGGCTCGAACTGACGCCGGATACGTCCGCTATCGCGCAATGGTCGAGGGCTGAGCATTCGCGCTGTCAGCCTAGCTCACTCGGGATCGGCGATCTTATACCCGAGTCCCCGCACCGTGGTCAGGTACCTCGGGTGCGCCGGATCCTCCTCTATCTTGGCGCGCACGCGCTTGACGTGCACGTCGAGCGTCTTGGTGTCGCCCACGTAATCCGAACCCCAGATGCGGTCGATGAGCTGATGGCGCGTCATCACACGTCCCTTGTTCTGCATCAGGTATTCGAGCAGCTCGAACTCCTTGAGCGGGAAGAACACGTTCTCGCCGCGCACGGTGACCTGATGCTGCCCCACCAGCATCGAGATGTCGCCGCACACCAGCGGCACATCGTCGTCAGCGGCGCCGGAGCCCTCGCCGGACAGCTGGTTGCGGCGCAGCACGGCCCGAATGCGGGCCAGCAGCTCACGGAACGAGTACGGCTTGGTCACATAGTCGTCGGCGCCGATCTCCAGGCCGACCACCTTGTCGATCTCCGCGCTCTTGGCGGTGAGCATGATGATCGGCACACGGCTCTGTTCGCGGATGCGGCGGCACAATGCGATGCCGTCGATGCCGGGCAGCATGAGGTCGAGCAGCACCAGGTCGATGCCGCCCTTGGTGAACAGCTCCAGCCCCTCCTCGCCGGTGGCCGCGGACGAGACGTCGTATCCTTCACGCGTGAGCTGATAGACCAGCGGCTCGCGGTAGGATTCCTCGTCTTCCACGATAAGAATGCGCGTCATGATTGCCTTTCAACGGGGATGGATTCGACATGCGTTATCTGTAATCGTACCGGTTCGGCAGCCTTCCTGCCTTCCGACGGATCAACTACGTAGCACTCGGCAACGGCTACGCGACCGGCAGCTCGATGGTGAACGTGGACCCTTCGCCCTCGCGCGACCAGACGGAGATCGTACCGCCGCACTCCTGCACGCAGTGCTTGGTGATCGCCAATCCGAGGCCCGAACCGCCCGTTTCACGGGAGCGCGCCGGATCCACGCGGTAGAACCGTTCGAAGATACGGCCCAACGACTCCTTGGGGATGCCGATGCCCTGATCGACCACGCGGATACGCACACGATCGCCGACCACGCCGACGCCCACGCTCACGGTGGTGTGGGCCGGCGAATAATGGATGGCGTTCTCCACCAGGTTCTTGACGGCGGTGGTGAACGGTTCGCGACCGACCCGCACCAGTACGTCGTCGTCAAGCGTCTCCGGCTCGCCCTCGGGCACCTCCACAGGAATCACGCGGCCGTTCAGCGAGAGCACGATGCCGATCCGCTTGGCGTCGGCCTGCACCTCGTTCGCGGCGATGGACTCGCGCGTCATCGCCACCACGGACATCGGCTTGGCATCGGACATCGCAGGCGCATCCTGCGCGCGCTGCAGCTCGATCAGCTTGTGCACCAGCTCGGTCAGCCGCTGCGATTCCTTGGTGATGCGGCCCGCGAAATACCGCACCGCATCCGGGTCGTCGGCCGCGTCGGTAATCGTCTCCGCCAGCAGTGAGATCGCGCCGGACGGGGTTTTCAGCTCGTGGGACACATTCGTGATGAAATCGCGACGCATCGCCTCGAACCGCCGCTGCTCGCTCATATCGTGCAGGAAGATCGCGAACAGGTCATCGGCAATCGCGCCGATGCGCACCCGCAGATACAACGTGTCGGTCGGCACCGCCTCCCCCGCGCGCACACCGCGGCCGTCCTGCCTGCGGTCGGGCCGGGGCAGCGTCACCTTCAGCTCGCGCTCGCGCACCTGGCCGTCGGCCACCACCAGCGCCAGCACCTCGCCGATGTCCTCGGCGACCAGTCGCCCGTTGCGCACCAGATTCAGCGGGTCCGCGCCCTTGCTGGCGTAGGCCACCGCGCCGGCGGAATCGGCCACGATCAGCGCGTACGGCATCACCTCCACGAACCGGCGTTCGGTCGGCAGCACCGGCAGGTCCTCGCCGAACAGGCTGTGGTCGCCCTCCGCGGACCGGGGCCGGGACTCGGACTCGCCCGTCTCGCGGCCCCGGCCATATGCCACGGCCGCGCCGATCGCCGCCGCGACCGCCACGGCCACTACCAGCACCACCACCTGCCAGATCTCCATCGTCGACGCGCCTTTCCGAGGTCCACTACGTAGTTCCGGACACCACAGTAGCGGCACTTGCGTTCGACCGCGAGCGCCGTACCGACTGTCCACCGCCGGTTCTCCGAAAGTTCACCCGGCCGCGGCGCGGCGCATGACGCGCGGGGATCCGCCTACAGGCGCCGCACGATGTTGACGGCCAGCCGGGCGGCGGTGTTCGCGTATTCGGTGATGTCGAAGGTGCGGAACTCCTCGTAGTCGGTGTCGGCGTTGTCGCTCAGCGCGCGGATGACCAGTGCGGGCACGTCGTTGCGGGCCGCCACATGGGCCACCGCGGTACCCTCCATCTCCACCGCGTCGGCGCCGGTGGCCGCGATGACGGCTTCGACCTGCTCCGGGGTGTCCACGAAGTAGTTGCCCGAGGCGATGGTGCCGGTGATATGGGTGATGCCCATCTCGTCCAGCGCCGCGTCGGCCGCTTCGAGCAGGCGCGGATCGGAGTGGAACTCGGTGGCCTGATGATCCGGGGTGCCGGGTTTCCACTGGCCGACGAGCCGCATGTCGGTGTCCAGGTAGCGCAGCGTGCCGCCGAGGACGATGTCGTTGACGTGCAGCGCCTTGTTGAGGTTGCCTGCGATGCCGGAGAAGATCACGGCGTCGGGATGGCACAGGTCGATGAGGTACTGCGTGGTGGCGGCCGCGTTGACCAGCCCCATGCCGCCGACGGTGGCGGCGACCTCGATGGTTCCGCCGTCCGCGGCGGCCAGGGTGCCGCGGACCACGTCCAGGCTGGCTGCGGCGGTGTGGGTCACGTCGTCGAGCGAGGCGGCGATATGCGCCACCTCCTCGTCCATGGCACCGATGATGGCGATGGTGGTCATGCTGGCTCCTGTTCTCGGTCGGTAGGGTTGCGTTGCGTTCAGCCTACACCGGCCGGCGGTCTCGCCACGGTCATTCCCATCGATGCAGCCCGCAGGCCTCGATGTGTCTGGCCCCCTCAGGACCGACGGGCCGCGACCGCGCGGGCCAGGTCGCGCAGCAGGGCCTCGGTGTCGGGCCAGGAGATGCAGCGGTCGGTGATCGACCGGCCGTAGACCAGCGTGTCCAGCGGGCCGGCCGGCTGGTTGCCGCCTTCGATGAAGCTCTCCATCATCAGACCGGCGATGCCCGGCTCCCCCGCCGCGATGCGGGCGGCCATCTCACGCACGACATCGGCCTGCCGACGTTCATCCTTGCCGGAGTTGCCATGCGAACAGTCGACGACCAGGCCGCAGACGGCGGCCGACCCCTCCGGCATCTCGGCGCGGGCCTCGGCCATCGCCGCCGCGATCGACCCGGCGTCATAGTTCGGGCCATGGCTCGACCCGCGCAGGACCACATGGCAATCCGGGTTGCCCAGCGTCTCGACCACGCAGGCGCGGCCCAGGTGGTCCACACCGAAGAACCCATGCTGCTGGGCGGCGGCGTAGCAGCCGTTGATCGCGGCCTTGACCGAACCGTCGGTGGCGTTCTTGAAACCGATCGGCATCGACAGGCCGCTGGCCAGCTGACGGTGGATCTGGCTTTCGGTGTTCCGCGCGCCGATCGCGCCCCAGCTGACGGCATCGGCGATGTACTGCGGGCTCGTGGGCTCCAGGAACTCGGTGGCGGCCGGCACTCCCTCGTCCAGTACGCCCAGCAGCACGCGGCGGGCCAACAGCAACCCCTTGCGGATGTTGTGGCTGCCGTCGATATCCGGATCGTTGATCAGCCCCTTCCAGCCAACCGTGGTGCGCGGCTTCTCGAAATACACGCGCATGACGATCAGCAGCTCGTCCTTAAGTTCGCCGTTCAGCGCGGACAGCCGGCGCGCATAGTCGAGCGCGGCCCGCGGGTCATGGACCGAGCAGGGGCCGACGATCACCAGCAGACGGTCATCGCGGCCATGCAACACGTTGCGGATCGCGTCACGCGATTCGACCACCACGCGCTGCGCCGTTTCGGACAGCGGCATGTCGGCAAGCACCTGCGCCGGCGTCGGCAACGGCTCGATCTCCACCACACGGCGGTTGACGATGCGGCTGACGCCGACCTGATCCTCCCAGCGGGGCACGTCGGTATCGACCAGCGGGTTGCCGCCCTGGCGGATGACCCTGCGAATCGCCTCAACATCCTCGGGACTGTTCAACGGCTGCGGTTCCGGCTGCATGACTCCACGTTCCTCCTTGTGTCTGCGCACAAGGATAGCAGTCAGCGCGCGGAACGACGGGTGGCGACGGCGTCGGCCAGGGTGTGCAGCAACCGTTCGGTGCGCTCCCACGGCACGCAGGCGTCGGTGATCGACTGGCCGTATACCAGCTGGTCCAACGGCGCCGGCTTCTGGTGGCCGCCCTTCAGGAAGCTCTCCATCATGACGCCGAGGATGCCCTGCTCGCCGTCGGCGATGCGTGCGGCGATCTCCTCGACCACCTCGGCCTCGCGGTTCTCGTCCTTGCCGCAGTTGCCGTGCGCGGCGTCGATGACCAGACCGTGCTCGCTCGGCCCGGACGCCTTGGACGCCTTCAGCGCCTCCAGGGCCGCGGCGACCGACTCCGGATCATAGTTCGGGCCGTGGGAGGAGCCGCGCAGCACCAGGTGGCAGTCCGGGTTGCCCTTGGTTTCGGCGGAGATGACGCGACCGTCCAGATTGATGGACAGGAAATGGTGTTCGAATGCGGACGTGTAGCAGGAGTCGGCCGCGGCCTTGATGGAGCCGTCGGTGGAGTTCTTGAAGCCGATCGGCATCGACAGGCCGCTGGCCAGTTCACGGTGGACCTGGCTCTCGGTGTTCCGCGCGCCGATCGCACCCCAGCAGATCAGGTCGCACAGATACTGCGGGGTGATCGGATCCAGCCATTCGATGGCGGTGGGCAGGCCCAGCGACAGCACGTCAGTGAGCACCTTGCGCGCCAGCCACATGCCCTTGCGGATATTGAACCGGCCGTCCAGATCCGGATCGTTGATCAGCCCCTTCCAACCGATGGTGGTGCGCGGCTTCTCGAAATACGTGCGCATGACGATGACCAGGCGGTCGTTGAGCTCGCGGTTCACGGCGGCGAGACGCTCGGCATACTCGCGGGCGGCCTTCGGATCGTGGATCGAGCAGGGGCCGACGATGACCAGCAGACGGTCGTCACGGCCGTGCAGCACGTCACGGATCTCCTGCCGGGAGCGCAGCACCAGATCGCTCATCTCCTCGGTCAACGGCAGTTCGCGCAGGAACGCACGCGGCGCGGGGATCGGATCGAGCTGGCGGATGTTGACGTCGACCGTCTCGGGAAAGACGGCGCGCTCATCCAAACGATGCTCGTCCTCGGAACTGTCCGGACCACGCAGACCCGCCATCCTTCACCTCTCTTCATCATGGCGATGCGGCGCACCGCCCACGGTCATACTGAACACCCCACCATAATAGATAGGACCGGCATATGAAAACCCGCCGACTGCATCGTGGGATGCAACCGGCGGGTCGATATGACTAGGCCAGCGGCCTCCGGCCCCTGCAATTATGGACCGGCCTGCGGCCGGGCTCAATCCGACCTTCGCCGCTGCCGCGGCTCAGGCGCACTCGCGGAAGAGCCCACCGGGCTCTTCCTTATGCGAGTGCGCCCATGGGGTCCCAAGCAGGCAGGGAGATGGCGGGCTCCTCGAGGGCCTTCCGGTACTCCTCGGGCAGCATGCTCTTGGGCACGGCCACCTCGTACACGAACTCGGTGAACCAGTCGTCGCTCATCGTGAAGTAGCCCTTGTCGGCGATCTTGTCGCCCCAGGAGTTCTCCACGCGCCAGCGGCGGGTGGTGGTGCCGTCCTCGTCCACGTCCACGCCGACGAAGGCCATCGCGTGGTTCATCGCGGAATCGCCGAAGCGCACGCGCTGCTCCTTGTCCAGGTCGAAGTCGAAGCCGTAGACGCGGCCGTACTCGAACAGGTCGGCGGCCCAGGCGCCGGATTCACGGTCCATCATCGGATGGCAGTCGGCGCCGAACCACACCGGGATGCCCTGCTCGGACAGGATGCGGCGCACGCAGTCCTTCATGAACTGGTTCGGCACGTTGAGGTACTCGGTCGGGTCGCCGCCCGCCACATTGCCCAGGTGCTCGATGGCGATCTTCTTGCCCTTGGGATGCTCGGCGCGCGGGTCGTCGACCAGGCACACGTAGTCCTCCAGGCCGGCGTCCACGTACTTGTTCCAGAACTCGACCGGCGTGATCTCGCCGTCGCGGTGGAACTCGCCCTTCTCGTCGGTCCACTCCCAGTCGAAGCTCTTCGGCGGCTCGCCCAGGTGGATCGTCAGGATGCGGTGGCCGGCGGCCACGCCCTCAGCCACGATCTCGTCGATCTTCGAGGGATCGGCGAACATGCGCGCCACCTCGGTGTGCAGCATCGAGCGCAGCTGGGTGTTCATCGGACCGGTGTTCTTGGAGGACTCGGTCTCCGGGAACAGGTCCTTGGGCACGGCGCCATACTTCTTGTAGACGTTCATAGCCATCGTCCACTGGCCGCCGTCGCCCATCACGTCGGCGAGCAGATGCTGCACCAGACGGGAGTCGGCGGGCTCGCCGGCCTCGACCAGCGCGGCCATGTCCTTGAGGAAGTAGTTGATGCGCTCGAGCTTGTCGAAGTACATCGCGTAGTTCTGCGAGAACTCGAACTCCTTGAGGCCCATGTTCTTCTTGGCAACGAAACGGGCCACGTTCAGGGAGCTGAACAGCCAGCAGCGGCCGGAACGATCCTGATGGGTCACCGTGCCGTTGTCCACGGTCACGGAGAATCGGCGCTGCAGCAGACGGGCGCGGTCATAGTTGCGGGCCACCTTGTCGATGCCCGCGGCGGTAACGGCGTTCATCGCCAGTCGGTTCGCGGCATTGGATTCGAAATCGGCGCACAGCGTGCCGAGGGTCTCGGCGCTCAGCGGCGTGAGTTCAGCCATATCGTTCCTTTCTTCAATCCGAGGCTCCGTGCGCGGCAGGCCGGCCGGAGCATGATTTCGCGGCACCCGCTTCCAGGAAGCGTGGCGCCGCGAAGCAACAGTCGTTACGAGTCTATCCTCACTGGTCGAAAACGGTGGGGGTCATTCCCCGGAGGGCTGATCCTCCGAGTCCGTGCCGCCATCACCCACCGGAATGCCCACGGTCGGCATATCGTCCTCGTCCGCATCCCCGGAGCGTTCCTCGCTCCGCACGGCCGGCATCACCACGGTGCCGTCGTCCGGTTCGGGTGCATCGGAGTCCGAAGAGACCGAAGAGACCGACGCGATGGCGACGGTATCCTCCGGTTCGCCGGCGACGGCATCCAGGACCGATGTGGCGGAGTCCTGGTCGATGGGGTGGGGGTCCTCGTCGATGGCGTCGGACGCCGTCTCACCGCGTGCGGGAAGGTCGGCGACGGCGTTGACCACCGGCACATCCGGCGCTTCGGCCTTGCCGTCGAAGCCGCTGAACGCGTTGGAGAACAGCGCACGCAGCTCGCTGACCCGCTGGGCGATGGTGGACTCCTGCGCCTGCATCTCGACGATGCGCGCCTGCATGCCGTCCAGTTCGGCCTGTGCGGCGCGGCGGCGCTCCTCGACCTGTCCGTCGGCCTCCTCGTTCGCCTTGCGCAGGATCTCGGTGGCCTGTCCATCGGCCTCCTCACGGCGGGAGGCCGCATACGCATCGGCCTGATCGCGCACGGACCGCGCCTGGTCGATCAGCTCATCGGTTTCCCGCTTGGTCTGCTCACGACGCTCCTCAAGATGGGCCAGCAGCTCGTTGACCTTGGTGGTGGCCTCCTCCTGCTGGTTGGCGATGTCGGCGCGGATCTGCTCCACCTCGGCAGTGACCTGGCTCATGGTCTGGGTGCGGTGCACCTCGGCCTCGTCCTTGATCTCCTGCGCCTTGGCCTTGGCCGCGTCCACGATCTCCGCGGCCTGGCGCTGCGCGTCCGAGATCAGCTTGGACACCTGCTCGCGCACGTCGGCCAGTTTCTTGTTCGCATCGGCGAGCGCCGCCTCGATCTGGTCGTTGTTCTCGCTCTTCAGTCGCGAGATCTCCTCATTGGCCGTCTTGCGCAGGTCGGCGATCTGCTGGGTGGCCTCGGTGCGCAGGTCGGCGATCTCGCGTTCCTGCGTGGCGCGTTCCGAAGCCAGGCGCTTCAGATGCTCCTCGCGGGAGTTCGTCAGTTCCATGTCGATCGCCTGGCGCTGCTCGCCCACGGCCTTCGCCGTTTCGGCGCGCAGCTGGGCGGCGTCCTCCTGGGCCGAAGCCGTCAGGCTCTCCGCTTCATGCCGCGCGTTGGTCAGCAGCGTATCGGCCTTGGCGTTGGCCTCGCCCAGCACACGCTTGGCGTCGAGCTTGGCGTTGTTGACCAGGGTCTCCGCCTGCTCCTGCGCGGCGGCCTTGGTGGCCGCGGCCTCACGCTTGGCGCGTTCCAGCAGGTCTGTGCTGGTGCGTTCCGCCGAGGCGAGCATCTGCTGCGCGTTGGCGCCCAGCGAGGCGTAGCTCGTCCCCTGTCCGGCGGCCTTGCTGCGTTCCTCCTGCAACTTGGCCTGCAGCTGCAGGATCGTCTTGTCGCTCGCCTCGATCTGCTGACGCAGCCGGACGATGGTCTGTTGGGTCGACCGCAATGCCTCGTCGACGCTGTCCTTGTCATATCCGCGTAACACGATCGGGAATCGTTCCGCCATCACCGTTTCCTTTCGGCACCATCCCGTTCCACCCTTCGAACGGGTTCCGCTGTGTACTCTAGCCGACGGCGCGGGCGCGCGCCCCGGCATCGTCCACATTCTCACAGGGCGCTCAAGAAAACCTTCGGGCGCGTCCCCGGTCAGTCCAGCAGAATCTCTTCGGACGACGGTCGCAGGTGATACCGGATCGCCTCCCGCACGACGGCGCGGCAGGCGGCGATCTGCCGGTCCAGCGGCAGGCCCTGCGGCGAGTGGGCGGATTCGACGACCTTGGGGAAGCTGACGAATCCGGAGAGCACGCGCTCCTGCGAGGCGTTCCAGTGCATCAGCCGGTAGAACAGCGAGTTGCACACGTAGGTGCCTGCGTCCGAGCTCAGTGTGGCGGGGATGTCCTCGACGGTGAAATCCCGCAGGATCGAGCGCAGCGGCAGTCGTGTCCAGTAGGCGGCCGGGCCTTCGGGGTCGATCGGCGTGCGGCGCGGCGCGGCGTCCTCGGGGTTGGCGGCGTCCATGAGGTTCGTGGCGCACCGTTCCAGCGCGATGCCGCGTGCGGAACGTTTGAGGCCGGTGGCGATGACGATGTCCGGCCGGACCGCGTCGAGCATCCGCTTGAGCTCCGGCCATGAGTCGGTGAAGCTGATCGGCAGGCCGACCGTGTGGATGATCACCGACACGTCGGACAGCGGGTCGTCGATGTCGGTGGAGATCCCGAGCCCCTGTTCGGCCAGCGCCCGGGGCACCTCGAATGACGGGTTGACATCGATGCCGTCGTACCGGTCGAAGCCGGAGATCACCACGCTGAACTGCTGCATAGCGTCCAGTCTACCGGCGTTGGGTGAGAATATCGGCGGCGATGCGCTCGGCCGTGGGCATGTCGGCGAGCGTGGTGACCTTCAGGTTGGTTTCGCTGCCGGCCACGATGGCGACCGGCTCGTCCGGCAGGTAGTCGACGACGACGCGGGTGTCGTCGGTCGGGTGGAAGTCGGGATCGTGCGCGGCCAGTGCGTAGGCGCGTCGGATGGTGGAGAACCGGAAGGCCTGCGGGGTCTGGGCGCGGAAGGTCTGGGGACGGTCCGGCACCGACTGGACGACCTTGACGTCGCCCAGGTCGCGGGTGAGCAGCACCGTGTCGGTGGAGGCGAACGCCACGGTGGCCGCCGTGAACCGGTCGAGCGCATCCACGCACCCGTCGATCGAGGATTGGGCGACGAACGGACGCACCGCGTCGTGGATCAGGATCTTCGCGTCGCCGGGGATGCCCGCCGCGGCGAGCGCATCCAGCGCGGCCGCAGTGCTGTCCACGCGCTCGGCGCCGCCGTTGAGGATCATCCGCACCTTCGGGTAGCCGGCCTGGTCCACCAGCCGTTCCACGGCGTGGCGCACCTGCGGATTGACCACCACCACGGTGTCGGTGACCCGCGGGTTGGCCTCGAACGCCTCGATGCTCCAGCACACGATCGGCTTGCCGCCGACCGACACCAGCTGCTTGGGGTTGTTCGGGTCGAACCGCGTGCCGAATCCGGCCGCCAGCACCACAGCCACCACGGGCACCGCACTCTGCTCTCTCTGACTCATATCCACCACCGTAAGGCCTTGTCCGCCGCCCGGTCACATCGCCGGACAGCTTCTGCACCAAATCCATGCGGCCCGCCTGCACGGCGGGACCGCGTCCCGTCCACAGCGCGACCGGCCTCAACATGCGTCGGCATGCGGTCGCGCTGCGCCGCTCACGCTACTCGCGCTACTCGCGCACGATAAGCGCCAGCATACGGCCCTCGCCGCTCTTGTCCGCCAACGCGGCGCGGCGATGCGAGTACCACAGCGGGTTCTCCAGCGTGCACAGGCTATGGCGCACGCCGTCGATGCGGGCGGCCAGCTCGGGTTCGCCCTCGCCGTCCGTGCGGCACAGCGCCGCCAGCTCATCGTCCTCGGACAGGTACTGGGTGGCGGCGGCCACGCGCGGGCGGGATTCCACGATGCGATCGTCCGTGATGCCGGCGGCGGCGAGCTCCTGCAGCGCGGCGGCGGCGATGTCGATACCGGGGCCGCCGAAACGGGTGGTGGTGGCCGTGCCGGGGAACCGCGCGTCGAATTCGGCGGCGATCGACTCGCCGACCTCATAGCAGTCACCGCAGATGCACGGTCCGAGCGTGGCCACCATGCGCTCGACGCTGGCGCCCTTGCCGGTCATCATCCGCACGGTTTCGCCGATCACGCCCTGTTGCAGGCCGCGGCGGCCGCAGTGGGCCACGCCGATCACGCCGGCTTCGGCGTCGGCCAGCAGCACCGGCAGGCAGTCGGCGGCGAAGACGCCGAGGGCGACGCCGCGCCGGGTCGTGACCTGGGCGTCGGCCTCGATCACCGTCGCCTCCGGCTCGCCGCCGTCGGGCAGTGCGCCGCCGGTGGCGTCGAACCCGTAGTCGCGGTTCGGTGCATACGTCTCATCCATGTCGATGGCGGTGCCGGAGTGGATCTGGCTGACCAGGGACAGCCGCGCGTCGATCTCGTCGGCGAGCGCGGCGCGGTTGGCGGCCACATGATTCGGATCGTCGCCGTTCTTGCCGCCGAGGTTGAGCCCGGCCGCGTCGCCCTGGCTCACGCCGCCCAGGCGCGTGGTGTACACCACCCTGACGCCGGGGGCCAGCATGACGGGGATGGTCACCGGGATCGGGCGGCCGTTCTTGTCGGTGGGGCTGATGGCATTGCTGTCCAGGATGCCGTCGGTGGTGTCGGCTGTGCTCATCGGTGTGCTCCTTGATACGTTGCTTGGGTCTGTTCCGGGGAACCTACTCGGCCTTCATCGTGGCCTGTTTGGTGCGCGAACGCATCGCGGCGTTCACGGGGATCGGTTCGGGGCAGGGCATGGAGAACACGTGCGCGGGGTTGTTGATCTCACGCACCCACATGCCGTGCTCGTCGCGGAAGCCGTCGCCGGGCACCGTGTAGGCGTAGGGGGCGCGGCCGGGCAGTACGAATTCCACCAGCTGGCCGGCTTCGATCTTGTTGCGGCTCATGATGGTCAGGCGGCCGCCCTCCTCAGGGGACCAGCCGAGCGTCTCGCCGACCACGAGCCATTCGCGGAAGTAGTGGCTGCGATCGGTGTTCTGGGTGACCGGATGCTCCGGGTAGTAGAAGCCGGTGCTGTAATCGCGATGGGCGACCTTGTAGGGTTCCTCGCGCAGCCATTGCGGCAGGCTGACCGGGGCGGGGGCCGTGGTGTCCGTCTCGATGGCCGCCTCGCCGACGCGGGGGCTCTCCCCCGGCGCCGTGCGGTGCACGCGGTCGTGGAACGGGGCGAGGGGCGTGCCGTCCTCGTCCTCGAAGCCGCGCTGGACCATGTATTCGTTGACGGCGCTCTTGTAGGCGTTCGTCATGGCGGCGATGTAGTAGGCGCTCTTGGAACGGCCCTCGATCTTCAGGCTGGTGGCGCCCGCGTCGATCAGGTCGTCCAGGTGCTCCAGCATGTTCATGTCCTGCGAGTTGAACAGATAGGCGCCGTCCTGGGTCTGTTCGATCGGGAAGTAGCGACCCGGGCGCTTCTCCTCCACGATCGAGTACTTCCAGCGGCAGGGCTGGGCGCATTCGCCGTGGTTGCCGTCGCGGCCGGTCAGGTAGTTGGAGAACAGGCAGCGCCCGGAGAACGCCATGCACATCGCGCCGTGCACGAAGCATTCGATGTCCATGTCCTCGGGGATATTCGCGCGGATGTCGCGCACGGCCTGCAGGTCCATCTCCCGGGCGAGCACGACGCGCTTGGCGCCCAGCTCGTACAGGGCGTTGGCGGCCAGATAGTTGGTCACGCCGGCCTGCGTGGAGATATGGATCTCCAGGTTCGGGGCGATGCGGCGGGCGGCCATCATCACGCCGATGTCGGTGACGATCAGCGCGTCCACGCCGGTGTCCTTGAGCTGGCCCAGGTATTCCTTCAGGTCCTCGACCTCGGCGTTGCGCGGCAGCACGTTGCAGGTCACATAGACGCGCGCGCCGCGCTCATGGGCATACCGGGAGCCCTCCTCGAAGTCCTCCAGGCTCAGGTTCCTGGGCGCCGAACGCATGCCGAACGCCTTGCCGCCGCAGTACACGGCGTCCGCCCCGTAGTCCACGGCGGTCTTCAGACCGCGCAGGTTGCCTGCGGGGGCCAACACTTCAGGCTTGTTGCGGGTGCGCATCATGTGTTCTTCGTTCATAGCGCATCCCAGTGTAGGCGATGGCGCAGGCAATCCTAAACCATACGGTTGCGTACCACGGGTTGGGCTCTCCCCTGCCGTCAGCCGAGCTTGGCGAGCTCCTCGTCGGTCAGCTCAAGGTCGCCGGCGTTGAGGCTGTCGAGAATCGTCTCGGGCCGGTGCGCGCCGGGGATGACGAACATGTGATCGCCCTTGGCGAGCTCCCAGGCGAGCACCACCTGCTGGTAGCTGACGCCGTGGGCGGCGGCCACCTCGCGGAACGGATCGAACTTGCTCTCGTCCTTCGGCTTGCGGAAGCCGCCGAGCGGACTCCAGCACACGAAGGCGATGCCGAGCTTCGCGCAGTGTTCGAGCGTGTCCTGCGTGTCCAGATAGATCGGGGAATACTGGTTCTGCACGGCCACGAGCCTGTCGCCGAGGACATCGCGGGCGATGTCGATCTGCTCGACCGACGCGTTCGAGATGCCCGCCCAGCGGGCCACGCCCTCGTCAAGCAACTGCCTGATGGCCTCGCAGGACTCGTTGTACGGCACTTCCGGATCGGGACGGTGGAAGTACAGCAGGTCGATGGTGTCCACGCCGAGCGTCTGCGCGGACTGCTTGGCGTAGCGGATCAGGTGTTCGGGCTTGCCGTCCTTGCCCCAGGTGGGCACGCCGTCGGTGAAGTTGCGGTAATGGCCGACCTTGGTGGCGATCAGCACCTCGTCCTTCGGGCCCTTCCAGCTGTCCATCGCCTCGCGCACCAGCTTCTCGCCGGTCTGCTCCTCGCCGCCCGAGCAGTAGTAGGACCAGGCGGTGTCGATATGGCGGCAGCCGGCGTCCAGCGCGGCGTGGATGGTCTCGATGCCCTTGGCCCAGCCGAGGTTGTTCTCGATGGTCAGGGGCATCTCGCCCAAACCGATGGCCGTGGTGTCGAACGGCCCCAGATTGCGATGCATCACCATAATGATTGCTCCTTCGTCGTAAGATGATCGTCCTCGTCCAGATTACCCTTGCCGGCGTGGAATCCGCGGTCATCGGCCCCCGAACGAGCCGCCGCCGGAACCGCCGGCGGACCCGCCGAAGCCACCGCCGGAGAACGAGCCGCCGGATACGCCGGACGACCCCGGCGCGGCGGCCTGGAACGTGCTCGCGATATCGGCGAACCCGGCGTCAAGATGGGCGCCGATATTCCCCACATTGGCGCTGAACGAGGCGATGTCGGCCACTGGGGCCACGGCTCCCGCGCTCCATGTGTGCGCATACCAGTAGGGCCGGTAGGCCCAGTACACCACATGCCCCGTGGCGTACGAGTCCAGCCAACTCGGGTCGCAGAGTTCCGGATAGGCCTCGGCCAGCTGCTTCAGCACCGTGTCGCTGATGCCGAAGGCGGCCGCATAGACCAGATAACGGTCCCACAGGGTCAGATCGGCCACACCGCGGTCGGAGAAGTCGCTGAAATCCTCCAGATACCGTTTCAGACCGACCACCTGTCCGGACAGACGCCGGCCTTCCTCGGTCAGCCCGGTGCGGCGCATGCTGCACAGCACGAACGCCGACCCGAACAGCAGCGGGCATCCCAGTACCAGGGCCACGGCCAATTGCTGTTCGGCGCCACTGAACAGGAACGTGGCCAACGCCACGGCAACGCCGAGGATGCCCGCCGTCAGTGCCTGTCCGCCCACGGCGCGCGTGGCGCCCAGCAGCGCGAACTCGTTGGCACAGGCCGTGTCGAACGCCTCCTGCAGCTCGTAGCCGTCCTCATCGTCCTCGAACGCCGCGTTCATCTGTTCCAGGTCGAACGTCGCGGACCCGCAGCGTTTGGATGCGGCCTGCAGCATGCCCAGCGCCGCCTCCTCGGACTGGCTGAGATCCGCCGCCGGAACTCCGCCGGATGCGACCGCCGGATCGAGCGTGATGGTGGCGGTGTCGTCGAGTTTCCCGCCCGTCTGCGAGAACGCAGGGAACCGTTGCGCGGCGGATATCGCGGCCGACCGGTCGCCAGCGGCGCTGCCATCGTACAGGTCGGCGGGGCCCGGACGCACGCCGATCACGCGTTTGTCCGCCAATGACAGCACGCTGGAGGACATCTGCCGGGTTTGCAGATCCCCTGCGGCATCGGGCTGCACGATCGACAGCAGCCGCGCCGCCGAAGCGGGGCTGATCTCGGGCGGATCCCTCCAGTATTCGATGCCGCCACGGTAGTCGGCCTCACGGTTGCTGCGGATCGAGGCGATCACGCCCCAGATGATCAGCGCGACGCCGACCACGGCCAGCACCGCCCAGATCACCACCCGACGGATGGCTGCAGCCTGCTGCGACTCATGCCATTGGCGCTCCTGCCGGCTCTCGTCGTCGATGATGCGGTCCGCGGCCCGTCCCGATGCGGTGCGGACGGCACCGTCGGTGGCGTTCACGTCGACCATGGCGACCAGGTCGAGATGCTGACCGGCGCGCACGTCGTATGCGGTGAACTGCAGCACGTTGTTGCTGCGCGAGGTTTCCGACGTGCCGGAGAAGTGCAGCCAGGCGCGTGTCAGGCTCCTGTCGCCGCCGTCGGGCAGCCGGACCGTGCCGGTCACGGTGCCGATCGGCATCTGGTTGGACGGCCCGAATGGCTCCCACTGGAACGTGGCGACGTCGTCGTACGCGGTCGTCACGCCCTCGAACGTCATCGTGATGTCGAAACGCATGCTGTCGGCCTCCACGGTGACGGGGATGTTCCAGCCGATCTCCACCATGCGTTGTTCGTCGATGTCGTCGCCCGGCGTATAGGGTTGCGGGTCGTCCGCGCCGCCGGTGACGTCGGCGATGTACCAGTGCCGCGCGTACGACGTGTTCCACTCGTCGTCGCCGATGCCGGACGGGGTGCGCGGGTCGGTCTGCGCGTAGGTTTCGCCGGTGGAGGCGTCGGTGACGCTGACGCCGGTGATGGCGGTCAGGTTGTCGGGGTCGAGACGATACTGCTGGTACAGCTGCTTCCACGGCACCGTGTTGTCGTCATCGTCCTCACGCTCGTTGAGCCTCAGGTCCACGTGCTGGGTGATCTCCAGATCGCCGTCGGGCTGCACCGTGACCTCGTAATCGAGCGAACGGTAGCTCATGGCGGCATCGTCATCGCCGAACACGATGATGAACGTGGCGAGCAGGGCCGCAATCGCCGTGATCACCGCCGCGGCCGCGGCGGCACCGAATGCGTGCTTCCCGGACATTGTCATCCCCTTTCAGCCGGTACGACGCCGCCGGCTCCGGCCACTCACTTCGAGAAGCTGACCTGCGGCACCTGGCGCGACTGCTCGTCCGCCTCGAAGTACTGGGCCTGGGTGAAATGGAACAGTCCGGCGATGATGTTGGACGGCACCGTTTCGATGGCGGTGTTGAACTTGAGCACCACGTCGTTGTAGAACTGGCGTGCGTAGGCGATCTTCTGCTCCAGCTGGCTCAGCTGGTTCTGCAGATCCATGAAGTTCTGGTTCGCCTGCAGCTGCGGGTAGGCCTCGGCGGTGGCCTGCAGGTTCACCAGGGCACGGCTGAGCTTGTTCTCGGCGGCCGCGCGTTCGGCCGCGCCGGCCTTGGGGTCGGCGGCCGCGGCCACCGCGCCGGCGCGGGCCTCGGTGACCTGGGTGAACACCTCGGATTCATGCGCTGCATACCCCTTGACGGTTTCCACCAGGTTCGGGACCAGATCGGCGCGCTGCTTGAGCTGCACATCAATCTGCGCCCAGCCGTTCGCCACGCGATTGCGCAGCGCCACCAGGGAGTTGTAGGAGCCCACCGCCCACAGGACGAGCAGGACGACGATGACTGCGATGACGATACCGACGATCATGGCATTCCTTTCGACGAGCCGATACCATCATTCTCTCAACAGGTAGGGATGCCCCCCTCGAGCTGCAGATGATACCGAACTCGTGCAACGCCGTTCTTCAGTGTGCATTACAATCGGAGTCAACGGAAGGGGAACACGATGAGCGAATCATCGACAACCGGCAGAACGCGCCGTTTACGCATCGGCGTGTTGGACAATGATTCCTGCGCGTTGGAATATATCGTGGCCATGCTGAAACAGCCCATGGGATCGGAGAGCAGCATCGCTGATATCTGGGCCTATACCAAACCCGCGCAGGCAGTGCAGGAATGTCGATTCAGACAACACACCGATATCCTCATCGTCGATATGGCGCTCAACGGTCTGACCGGAGCGCAGGTTGCCGCGGAAATCCGCAAGATCTCGCCGGATACTGGAATCATCGGCATCACCTCATACACACCGGAGGTCTATGAGCAGGCCCTGGCCGACGCCGGGGCGCAGGCGCTGCTCGACAAAAGCACGCTTCGTTCCACGCTGATCGACGCCATCGCCGCAGTCGCCGAGGGAAAGCACTATCCGGAAGACAGCGCATTCCCGGACGTATCGGACTCCACGGAAACCACCCATAGCGCCGCCATCCACCTGACCTCGGCCGAGCAGCGCATCATCACACTCAGTATGGGGCATCGCACATCGCGGCAGATCGCCGATGAACTGGGCATATCCATCGCCACGGTCTTCTCGCACCGACGCAATATCAAACGCAAATTCGGTGTCAGGGAATGGCATGAGGTCATCGCGCAATGCCATGCGCTGCATGTCCTATAACATCTGCTGTATAACCGTCCGAAGCGTTACCGTGCAAGCCGTCCGGCCACCGAAGCGGTGAAATCTCGACGCCGGCCCGCGCCTCCCCTCGCGGACCGTCCAATCAACAAGCCTTCCCTTACCCAAGCTTGTTATAGATTCGGCAATCATTCGGCATGAGTCAAGCTCATCTGCAGTTTTCTGCAGAAAACACGCCGAGAGCATACAAAATCCGCACACCAGCGGCGGCGTTCCCCATCGAACACCCGCATACGCAAGGGAGCCCGCCGACTCATGGTCAGCGGGCTCCCGACGTCATAGGGTCAGGTCAGCGGTCCGATCCGCCGACCGACCATCGACCGCATCAGTCCTCGAACAGGTCGAAGTCGCGGCGGACGCGACGACGCGGACGCTCGGAACGCTCCTCGCGCTCGGAACGGTACTCGTCGTAGTTCTCGTCGGCGGCGTACCGCGGGTTGCGGTCGTCACGGCGGGAACGGTAGCCGCGGTCGTCACGCTCGGAACGACGGTCATCGCGACGGTCGTCGCGATCGTAATCGCGGGATTCGCGGCGGCGACGCGGACGATCGTCATAGTCGCGGTCATCGTAGCGGTCGTCGCGATCGCGGCGGCGACGCGGACGATCATCGTAATCGCGGTCATCGTCGTAGTCATGGCGCGAACGGTAGCCGCGGTCCTCACGCTCGGAACGACGGTCGTCACGGCGGCCACGGCCACCACGGCGATCCTCGCGGTCGCCACGCTCACGGCGCGGAGCCGAGGACTCCTGATCCTCGAAGCCCGGAATGGCCAGGCTGATCTTGCCGCGGTCGTCGACGCCCTGCACGATCACCTCAACGGTGTCGCCTTCCTTGAGCACGTCCTCGACGGCGTCGATGCGCTCGCCGTTGGCCAGGTTGCGGATCTGCGAGATGTGCAGCAGGCCGTCGGTGCCCGGCGTCAGGTTCACGAACGCGCCGAAGCTGGTGGTCTTGACGACCTTGCCGTTGTAGGTCTCGCCGGCTTCCGGCACATGCGGGTTGGCGATCTGGTCGATGATCTGCTTGGCCTTCTCGGCGGCCTCGCCACCCTCGGAGGCGATGTAGACGGTGCCGTCGTCCTCGATGGAGATCTCGGCGCCGGTGTCCTCCTGGATCTGGTTGATCATCTTGCCCTTCGGGCCGATGACCTCGCCGATCTTGTCCACCGGAACGGTGGTGGTGATGATACGCGGCGCATACGGGCTCATCTCGGCCGGGCCGTCGATGCACTCGTTGATGACCTCGAGGATGGTGGTGCGGGCCTCCTTGGCCTGCTGCAGGGCGGCGGCCAGGATGTCGGCGGGGATGCCGTCGAGCTTGGTGTCCAGCTGCAGGGCGGTGATGAACTCGGAGGTGCCGGCCACCTTGAAGTCCATGTCGCCGAACGCGTCCTCGGCGCCCAGGATGTCGGTCAGGGTCTTGAAGATGTGCTGGCCATCCACGTCGCCGGAGACCAGGCCCATCGCGATGCCGGCGACCGGGGCCTTCAGCGGCACACCGGCGGCGAGCAGGCTCAGGGTCGAGGCGCACACGGAGCCCATCGAGGTCGAACCGTTGGAGCCGATGGCCTCGGAGACCTGACGGATGGCGTACGGGAACTCCTCGCGGCTCGGCAGCACCGGCACGATCGCCTTCTCGGCAAGGGCGCCATGGCCGATCTCACGGCGCTTCGGGGAACCGACGCGGCCGGTCTCGCCGGTGGAGTACGGCGGCATCTCGTAGTTGTGCATGTAGCGCTTGGACTGCGGGCCGGACAGCGAATCGAGCTGCTGCTCCATCTTGAGCATGTTCAGCGTGGTGACGCCCAGGATCTGGGTCTCACCGCGCTGGAACAGGGCGGATCCGTGCACGCGCGGGACGATGTCGACCTCGGCGGACAGCGTGCGGATGTCACGCAGGCCGCGGCCGTCGATGCGGTAGTCCTGGGTCAGGATGCGGCGGCGCACGATCTGGCGCTGCAGCTCCTTGAACGCGTTGCCGAGCTCCTTCTCCTTCTCGGCCTCGTCCATGTCGGTGAACTCGTTCGCCAGCACATCCTTGACGTGCTGCTTGATCTCGGCGATGCGGTCCTGACGCGGCAGCTTCTCCGCAATGGACAGCGCCTCGTCCAGATCGGCGTGAGCGATCTCGTCGATGCGGGCGTACAGCTCGTCGGTGTACTCCGGGAAGAGCTGGAACTCCTTGGTCTGCTTGGCGGCGATGCGCTTGAGCTCGGCCTGAGCCTCGCAGATGACCTTGATGAACGGCTTGGCGGCCTCCAGGCCACCGGCCACAACCTCCTCGTCCGGCTTGATCTGGCCCTCGTCGTAGATCAGGGTCCACGCGTTCTTGCCGGCGCCGGCCTCGATCATCGCGATCGCGACGTCGCCATTGTCCACCACGCGGCCGGCGACCACGATCTCGAACACGGCGCGCTCACGCTCGCTCCAACGCGGGAACGCAACCCACTGGCCATCGATCAGCGCCAGACGGACGCCGGAGACCGGGCCCTCGAAGGGCAGACCGGAGATCATCGTGGAGGCGGAGGCGGCGTTCAGCGCGATGACGTCGTACGCGTCATCCGGGTTGACGGCCAGGATCGTCTCCACAACCTGCACCTCGTTGCGCAGCGTGTGCGGGAACAGCGGGCGCAGCGGGCGGTCGATGATACGGCAGGCCAGGATCGCCTCGGAGCTCGGGCGGCCTTCACGGCGGAAGAACGAGCCCGGGATCTTGCCGGCGGCGTACATCTTCTCTTCAACGTCCACGGTCAGCGGGAAGAAGTCGTAGTTCTCCTTCGGGCTGGAACCGGCGGTGGTGGTGGACAGCACCATCGAATCATCATCCAGATACGCGGCCACGGCGCCGTCGGCCTGCTGGGCGAGGCGGCCGGTCTCGAAGCGCAGCGTGCGCTTGCCAAACGAACCATTGTCGATTACGGCCTCAACGGCCTTGATTTCGGGACCCTCCAAGGGTTTCTCCTTTGTGTTCTAATTCCTACTTGCTTCTTGGTTCTTGCCTTCACATGTGCATGCCGTGCGCGGCATACCTGGCCGCGCGTTCCTCGTGTCAGATTTCCTCATCATCCATGCCCGTTCCGGGCCTCAGTTGCCGTTCATCCCTCGTCAGAAAGCCGACATGCAAAACGCCCGAGCACACGTGCCCGGGCGGAAGAATTCAATTATCGGCGCAGACCCAGCCGCTCGATCAGCGAGCGGTAACGGTTGATGTCCACACGCTTCAGGTAATCGAGCAGACGGCGACGGTCGCCGACCATCAGCAGCAGACCACGACGGGAGTGGTGATCATGCTTGTGCTGCTTCAGGTGCTCGGTCAGATCGGCGATGCGCTTGCTCAGCAGCGCGACCTGGACCTCCGGGGAGCCCGTGTCACCCTCGTGCGTCGCGTACTCGGTGATGATCTGCTGCTTCTGTTCAGCCGTAAGTGCCACGGCATCCTCCTTATATATCCCGTTGCGCGGTGCCTGCGACCCGATGTCGCGGCGCTCTCAATCCGCGGGCGAAACACGCCAAATGATCAGTATACAGGAGGGTGCGACCAACTCACACCGCCGTCAGCAGACCGCCGAACAGCACCACCAGCAGTGCGATCGCCTCGATCGCAAAGAACAGGATGAACGAAGCCCAGCTGCGCGTCAGCACGTTCAACGGCGAATCCTTGCGGATCATCACCAACAGCCCCACGAACAGCACGGCGTACACGGCCACCGCCACGCCGGCCGCGATGATGCCCAGGTTCGCGGCGTTCGGCACGGCCGCGTCATCGCCATACACCACATAGGTGGCATACCAGAAATCGAACCGCAGCAGGCACAACCCCGCAATGAACTGTTCGGCCACCAGCCCCAGGAAGAAGATGATCCGCCCGAGCCAGTTATGCGACTCCACGATGATCATGCCCAATCCGGCCAACGCCAGCACCGTGACCGCCCAGGACACCAGCGCCACGCCACGCGGCTCGAAGGCGCTCAGATGGCTGACCAGCCACGCGGTATGCTTGACCGCGATCATGCGCCCCAGCCAGTACGGGGCGATGATGGCGGCCAGCACGGCAACGATGTAGCACGCCCAACGTACCGGATGGGACCGGCTGCGCTCGATATCCGCGAAGGACAGGTCGGTTGTGGGGATGGACGCGACGGGATGCTTGGATACGCCGTTGGCCGCCGGGTCGACGGGCTGCCCGCCGTCGCCGCGCGCAGATCCCTCCATCGCACGCTCCGAGCTCTCCCGCATGCTGACATCCTCGCTCATATCCCACCCTTGCCGGTTCGACGGTATGCAGTCACTGCGTCCCACCATACCGCGACGTATCGGCAGAGCCGGGGCGGTCAATGCAAAAGGCCGCGGACTATTCCGCGGCCTTTCGAGTGGAGCGGACGACGGGAATCGAACCCGCGTAATCAGTTTGGAAGACTAAACGCGGTTCTCCCACATTCCGTTGCCGCTCTTGGTGTTTCAAGCCGTCATCATATGCCAAGGTCAATCATTGGTCACTAATCGACTCATTCGGCCGCGCTTTTCTGTTGTCGCCGCGCAGTCGCGCGGTACCTGCGATTCTACTCTTCCCGGCTTGCATATCTTTAATTATTGTGCTATTATAGTTTTATCGACAAGGAAAGGAGGTGAACATGGAAATCAAGGATTGGCTCTCACTCATCACCAGCTGGGTCGCGATCGGCGTCTCCATCTGGCTCGGACTCCGCGACGGCGACAAGCCGAGAAAGCGGAAACGCAAAAAGAAGAAGTGAGACAGGGTTCCGGCCAGTCGTAGGGGCCGGAACCCCATCCAATCCTATGACACCATGGAAGCCATGAGCAAAAGAAGAACACTGGGCATCGTCTCGATGCTGTTCGCGGCGGTATCCGCCGTCATGACGCTGGCCGGCCTCCCGTATGGCGGAGTCGGATTCGCGGTCGCCGCCGGCCTTGCCGGCCTGTTCGCCGGGATGACCAACGATGGCGACTAGATACCTGAGCCTCACTGAAATCGCCGAGCGATTGCATATTACGACCGGCGCGCTGGCCGGGTACAAGCTTCCCGAGCCGGACGCGCTGATCGGCCGCACGCGCGGCTGGCTGCCCGAGACCATCGACGAGTGGAACGCCGCGAGGCCGGGACGCGGAGTCGGCGGAGGCCGGCCGCGCAGTCGCGGGTAGCTACAAAGCTGCGCCGAAACGCGAAATCGCCCCGCACCCATGTCGTATGGGTGCGGGGCAGTTAATTATCAGGCGCAAAATTTCCACCGGAACCGTATCCGCGCGGTTTATCGCGCGGAGATGGGGCTCTTGCCGTCGTCGACCTCGGGCAGGCCGGCGATGCTGGTCAGAGCACTGAGCACCATGGTGGTCGCGGTCACCGCGAGCATCTGAGGCCAGTCAAGGCTGATGATGCTTACCATATCCGTGCCGATAAGTGTGATGAGCGTCTGGGCGCCGGTCTTGATCACGCGGATGCCCGCGGCCTTGAGCCACGAAGGCCAATCCGTCTCGGACATCCACTTGTTGTCGTTACCGTCGGGGATCTCGTTGTTGAGCATGGTCTCGCTGGTCGGCTCGCCCGATGTCAGGTCGTCCTCGGTCAGCTCCGAGACGGCCTTGCCGAGCGTGGTGTCGGCGTGATCGGCCACGCCCTTCAGATTCGTCATGATGATTCCTTCCTTAGAAGTTTCCTGTGTTGAGTAGGGTCTGCAGGGCGCGCACCAAGCCGGGGCCGAAGCTGGTCCACGGCCTCATCGCCTCGGTGGCGACGCCGAGATACCGGTGCAGGCCGTCGATGGTCTTCGGTCCGAGCAGGCCATCCAGCCGGCCGGTGTACACGCCGGCCCTCTTGAGGATCCGCTGGATCTCCATGATCAGCTGGCTGCCGTAGCCCCCGTAGGTCACGCATTCGTCGGCGAGCGCGGGGCGCGCGTAGGTCGTGCCGTCGGGGACGAGCTGGCCGGAGACGACAGAGTCGACCGGGGTGCCCACGACGCTTTGCCATTTGGCGATCGTGGCCGGGCCGCCTGACCCATCCACCACGAGCGCGCCGGCCGCTGCGGACTGATCGGCGCCGTAACGCAGATACGCGTTCCACGGGTAGTTGTAGTAGGGCTTGATGTTGGTCTCCCGGCCGGTCTGGTCGCCGGCCGCGCCGCTGATGGTGCCATGCTCCGAGATTGACGCCTGCGCGAGCTGGCCGTTGCCGAGGTAGACGGCGACGTGGTGGACGTCGTTGAGCAGGATGTCGCCCGGACGGGGGTTGCCGTCCACGGGCAGGCGCCGCCATCCGCGCGCAGTCAAGGCCGCGCTCAGGTTGCCGGTGTAGGTCGCGCCTCCGGTGTCGAACCCGGCCTCGCGCAGGGCGTAGATCACGAGCGAGCTGCAGTCGCATTCACCGCCGGGATAGATATTCCATCTCTGGGTCTGGTCGTAGCCGAGCGACACCTCGGCGCACCAGTAGCGCATCCTGTTGATAAGCGTGTTGAGGTTGCCCATCAGGCCACCTCCTCACCGAGCGCCTTGAGGCTGTCCGCCTCGCTCATCGGCTTCACCTCGACCGGGCAGGGATCCTGCCCCTGCGGCTGGGTGATAATCTCATCGGCCATACAGGCCTCCTCTCCCCCACATCTGTGGGCAATAAAAAAGCCGCCACGAGATGTGGCGGCTCGAAATGGTTGGTTTGGGTGCGATCCGGTTAGCCGGACGCGGCGAGAAACACGATGAGCAGCAAAT